>Ga0228710_1011669_pt1 | contig 11237 bp, 6 predicted proteins | sample MedpolnodulmetaG_FD_177995 | JGI IMG/M metagenome (GOLD analysis project Ga0228710, IMG submission 177995) | Root nodule microbial communities from Medicago polymorpha collected in Santa Monica, California, United States - pink nodules | ecosystem: Host-associated > Plants > Roots > Nodule... | reverse complement strand
CTAGCTTCTATTGGGATAATTGGGCCAAAGCAATATCTACATGTGAAAGACAAACGTTTGCATTCTTTTCAAGAGTCCGATTCTGAAGATGAGGTAAACAATTATAGCAAATTTAGTGGCAACTTATTATTAAGACTTTCTAATTTTTAACATATAATATAACTACCCTTTTTTTTTGGGAATTGTATTTTTTTTTCCTTAGAAAATGGAGAACATGAGCTAAGGAGTCACAAGTTCATGACTATATTTTGCTTGAAATTTATCGTATTATGCACTTTTTTTCATACAGACTTTGAATGCTTTTTATTTGGTTTCTCGTACAAACTTTGAATGCTTTTGATTTGGCAAAATACTACTATTTGCAAAAATTTATGTATTGATTTAAATTCAGTAATGTTTCTTTTCTTTTTTATTGTTTTTTGTATTAAAGTGCGGGTAATGGGCGCGGGTATGGGCATTTAGATGCCCATAGGGCATGGGGACGAGTAGTTTGCCCGCAAGGGTATGGGTTCGGGTACGGATATTTTTTACAAATGCGGGTACGGGGACGGCTATTATAGTACCCTGCCCATTGCCATCCCTAATGGGAAATGTTACTTTTTACCTCCATGTGACACTCAAACAAGTTGCTTTTATTTTGTTTGTTTTTTCAACGATTCAAAAATTTAATATTTAATAGTATTAACAAGTTTACTAGTACACCCCTGCTTTTATGAAATCATATATGCACCTCACCCATTTACACATAAATGATTTATCACATAATTTTTTTTTGTTGTTGATATCTAACTTTTTCTTTTAATTTGTCAAATTTTTTTTTTCATGGTAAAGGATTAATTTACGAGTTTTTTTATTGTTAAAATAATTTTTATTTTCTAAAATCCTATTTTAATATTATTTTATTTCAGTTTTTTTATACTTAATAGAAGTTAAACATAAAAAAAAAAGTAAATGCAACTCTTCTATATGTCACCAAAAATTAAACTTTTCTATAAAAAAAATAAAATTGAATGTGAATCTTTTAAAAAATACTGAACGTAACAATAATACAACACAAACTATATATCTTTTTTTCAAGGAAAAAATATTCACAGTATTTATTTATTAAAATTTTGAAATCTGAAGTTTAATTAAACATTACCTCTTTTTTCATAAACGTAATTAAATATTGCAGAGGGTAAAAATGGATTTTGATTAAAATAGTAAGGATAAAAGCGGAAGAAAAAACAATAAGTTATAAGCTATAAGCTCGTGAAATACGCTATAAGCTTCCGACAAGAAGACACTTACCAAATGGAGCTTTTTGGACATACAAACTTATAAGTTGTCCGCTATAAGCTAATTTACTGGCCTTACCAAAGAGACCTTTAACCAAATAATACTTAATTTTTTGATTTTTGGCGGAGTCAAAAATATGTAGGCGGGAGTTCCAATAGAATATTTTGGTTTGGGCTTTTGTTTTACTCATAGACCCATTGTCCATTATTGTGCGAATAACCCATAAAATAAAATATCATTAAACCTATCATGCGGGGTCAAATTTTTTGTGAAATCTTTAAAACAAAAAGTATTTTTATTAATATATCAATGATTCAAATTCACCTTTCCCATGGTAGAAAAGGATTAACCTTTCTCATAGTAAATACAAAGATCATTCATCGTATTTTTATGTCTTCTTGTCAATTGAGTTTTTTTTTTTCAGGACAGAAATCTTGCCTTTTCTATTTGTAAAAAGAGAAATGATATATGTACAACCACTCTGTGATAATTTTTTGACAACTTTCTCTCTCATACTCACATTATTATCTTATTCGCTCTCATCCTTTTTCTCTCTCCATTATTTTTTACCAATAAAAAGAGAGAAAAAGAAGTTGTCATAAAAGTTGTATGAAATGGTTGTTCAAACATCACCTTTCTAGGAAAAAATGTAAACTTTGAAAAGTATAAAAAATATTAAAAAATATTATCACGTCATGATTTTATTTATAAAAAAATATACACGTTTCAAACGAGCCGTGCGAGCTCTGCTACCGGTGAATAATCTGAACACTGACCAAACAAACTCCATATGATGAAGCAGAAGTTATTAACATTGAAGTCAACGGTGGTAGAAGGGTAGTCTCGTAATTAAATACGCTACTTGATTTGACCTCTCCATCATGCATTGCATTTGTAGTTTAGTTTGTACCCACCGCTTCTCCCTCTCATTCTCCATATATAAATACAACAACACGAGTAATAAAAACTTGTTCTATGCTTAATTAGTAATACACACTATGGTCATTTCCACTCTCGGCAAAACCACAACAACGGAGGAAAAAGGTGGCGCCGCCACCTTCTCCGCCGTGCCACCAGATATTATCCAAACTCATATCCTCACGTTCCTCGACGGTGCCTCACTCGCTTCCGCAGCCAGCACGTGCTCTCAACTTAACACCCTCTCATCACACGAGCATTTATGGACAAATATATGTCACTCCACGTGGCCTGCCACAAACACGCCACGCATTCGCAACGTCATCTCCACCTTCCCCAACACCTCTCGCTCTTTCTTCTCCGATTCTTTCTCCACCGTAACCGCTAAAACCTTCCAACACCACCGCCGCGTGAATATTAACACCACACCGGAATTTTTATCCGCGGTTGATTTATTCCACCGGCGACGGATGATTCTATCCAGAGTAGTGGAGACTGAGACGGTATCCGGTTGGTTCAGGTGCTCTCCGTTTCGGGTTGATATTCTCGACCCGAAGGATTCCGTTGAAACAGGTATGGAGTATCTGAAAACTGAGGAAGAGTGTAAAAATCTGGAAGAGGAATTGAGTTTGAGTTGGATAGTGATTGATCCGAATGGAAAGCGTGCGGTGAATGTTTCAAGTAGGAAACCGGTTTCAGTGAACCGTCACTGGCTAACCGGAGATATTCAGGTGAGATTTGCGACGGTGTTACACGGCGGAGATAAGGGATCAGCGACGGAAGCGACGGTGTGTAGTTTACTGGTGACGTTGGGAAGGGAAATGCAAGTGAGGGAAGCGTGTTTTCAGATAGAGGACATGGATGGGAATCAATTGAATGGGAGGGATAGTTTGGGAATTTTACAAAGAGCTTTGGGAGGTGAAAGGAAAAGAGTAAGGAGTGAAAAAGAAGGAAAAGAAAGATACGTGGAGTTTGTGAAACGGAAGGTGGAAAGGAAAGAAAGGAAGTTGAGAAGTGAAAGAAGGTTGGATATGCTTTGCGTCGGTCTCGCTGCTTTGTCCGTTGCGGCTTTTTCCACTCTCTTTCTCTCTTGATTTCTATATACTACTGTTGTGTTGTATTTTATAATTTTAGTTCCAAATACAAATAGAAGAGACAAGGAACAATTTTAAATTGAAAGAAAGGACAGTCTAAGTTAAAAATTGTAAGTAATGAACATGGTATTTGTATGACTTGTGTACACGAATATTTTATCCAATCTACTTGTACATTTATAACGGAGGGTTATAAATAAGAGTCTTGTTAACCAGTGCCCCAGATACTAAAAAAGGAACTAAAAGTAGGAAGATAAAAGTTTATATTGAAAATAACACTTTTTTAACTTTCAAAAAGTAGAATACACAGTTTCCAATACAATATTTTCTTTTATAATTTCTTATCCAGTGCTCCGGATACTGGTTAACATTTCCTTATAAATAAATATAAATAGAATCTATGCCGAAGATTTTATCCAATCAACTTGTAGATTTATAACTAATGGTTGGTTGCTTCCTTTAAAAAAAAAAACTAATGGTTGGTTACTCATTATCATAAATAAATGAATATAAATAGAATCTACACATGATAGACAACATTGGCTATATGCAAAAGAAGACAACACTGGCTATATCAATGGTTGGTTTCTGTCTTATAGTATTTCTTTCGCACCAAATCAATCTGAGTTGAGAGCTATGCTGAAGGGTGTGAAGCAAATCCAATTATGTGAAGGCAGACCCTTCTTCATAGTATAAAAACACACATATATATATAATACCACTAAAAAAATTGAAAAGTTTGTGAAGGCACATGCCTTCACACAACTCTACATGTATCCGTCCCTGAGGACTACGATGGAGCTAACTCTTAAACATTAATTGTAAGACAAAATCAATTTTACTTTTTTTTAAAGGAAACAAATATCAAAGTCAATTTCATAGTTTTAAAATCACTTCTATCTCTCTAAAAATTGAATGCAAACCGCATGCACTTAATAGTCCAACATGTGAATGGAGGAGTATTATGGTAGAACTAAACTCACTCTCCATGTTATCATTCCCAAATTTGGTCGAATTTCAAACCTACTCCACTTGAAACAAATACTCAAGCGTGACATACACGTAAAACCGCAAACATATCTCATAGTATAAACCACCGTGAGCTGTGAGGAGTGTATGATGTAATATAATTCGCCTTTAAAACCAAAAGCTAAGTATGTCTATGCCGTACAGAATGGGAAAGGGATGTTGATTGAAGAAACTTTCTACCTTTATTATTCATCCTTTTGTGATTAATCTTGCTTATTTGGATCTCTAATTTCTGAATATATTAGAATATACTTAAAAAAAGAATGTAATATACATAAAATTATATAAATTATTGTTTTTACCGTGCTAAAAGAGTAAAAAAGCCGTCTTAGCTCAGTGGTAGAGCGCGTGGCTTTTAACCACGTGGCCGTGGGTCCGACCCCACAGACGGCGTATATATTTTTTTGTTATTAGCAAGTTAATAGAATTATATATAAACAATTTTGCTTTTTGTTACAATAAGCAAGCCGACTTAGCTCAGTGGTAGAGCGCGTGGCTTTTAACCACGTGGTCGTGGGTTCGATCCCCACAGTCGGCGCATATAAGCTTTTTGAGGGGGAAATATAAAACCTGAGAATCATTTACAAAAAGAACAATGAATCTGTCAAGTCCTATGAATAGTTTGTTTTGAATCTTTGATAAATTTAGTTATTTTCTACTACTACAAACACATAAAAGAATTCTTTGATTTTCTTGTTAAAAAAAGTTCACCCATATTTTTCAAGGCATCAAAATATTTGTTTGCTAAGTTATTGAGTTAAGTACCTTAACATATGCTCTCATGCTCAATACACTAATCATATAGTGTGAGACTCTTAACATGCTCTCATGCTCAACCGTACATTTGAAACATGGTTCAATAATGGTGACACCAAATAACTATATGTTAAGCCTAATTTATCCTTTACAAAACCCTAACTTGTAAATAAAAGTTCCTTCCAATAACTTGTAAATAAAAATTCCTTCCAATTTATAAACTTATGTTTATGTCTTAACTCATCGAGTATGAGACTCTTAATATATATATCTTTTTACAACAAGTATACAATTTTATTGGCCTCTTACATTGTTCCAATTGCAATTGGATTTGTATGCAGATTTCAAAATATTAACAATCACAAAATACACACGACAACAAATATAATTGTAAATGTGTTAGACTAGATTGTAACACTCGTTCATTGAGTTATGAATCAATCTTCCTACTTTGAATCAAGATTTACTATATATTGTCTCACTTAAAATAGATCACCCTTTTCTTGTGACTCTTTCTTCCTAAAAGTATTAGTTAATGATTTCATACCTCAAACCCAAAGATAAATTTCAAAGAAAGTTCAATAAATTTAGTTTTCATACTAAATTTACAATTTAAAAGTCTCGTCGCAAATGTAGATATACAACAGACAAGGCTAGCAGCCACAAAATTAACCTTCCACATGATAATAGTATTCTAGTTTTAGAACATAGATAATGAAGAGGCTCCAGTAAATGAGCAAATAAAACCATATTCATCGTCGACTTAAATTAAAGAATATCGTATAATCTTAGTATACAAGAATCTAGAGGTGAATACAAACTTTATCTTCTTTATTTATATCCACACTTACTACGTAAATCCTTAAATTATCACTATGCTTCGAAGTTGCATGGTTCTATAACCTCAAAAAACACATTCCTCCATATGCAAGTAACAACTGATGATAGAAAACTGTGCTATTTTTTTTTATTGATTTCACTCATTTAAAGTAAGCAATTGACTTTAGAGAGTAAAATAGGCAAATCCCAACCTAAGGTTGATATTCCAGCACACTCGTGATTTGCTATGGGAGTGCATAAGATTATGTATTGGCTGAGATTACTTATTTTACATTCTAAAGTATCAAATTGCTTGCCTTAGAGAAGTTTAATCTTAATTTTAACACATTGCTTGCTCAAGTACGTTAAACCTTGTGTTGTATCTCACGCGTCTTGAGGAGAATCCACAGTTTGTTGTTTGTTCAGATCTTCAGGAGGCCCTCTGGCAATCGGCATTCCCATGCTGCGTTTAGTATCTGGTTTTGCGTAATCAACAAAGATAACACGTCCGTTTAGTGCCTGCAAAGAGATATTTTAGTTCGCACTTCTAACGCTAAAAAGAGCAGCAGAGTTATGAATTCGACAATTACCTTTTCATTCATCTCTGTTATGGCCTTCTCAGCTTCATCTTGCGAAGCAAAAGTAACAAAACCATACCCTTTAGATTTCTCTGAAATCCTATCTGTTATAACTTTAGCTGGAAAAAGTAACATTGCAAAAGGCCAGCAATGAGAAAACCATATATGACAGAGTAACATAATGTTGGTGCATTTTATTAATTATTTTGAAGCTACCTTCAACAACTTGTCCATGATTTGAGAATGCATCTGACAATGTTTTCTCTGTTGTGTGAAAGGAAAGTCCTGCAAAATCAATTACCCATTTCCAAAGGTCAATAACTTTTGGAGGTGCCAAAGTTGATTCTATAGATGTATAACTGACTTTGACAGAGGCGAAGCTATGTATAATCAAAAGCTATGTGCCGAAGTTAATTTAATTTTTTTTAAATAAAATTTGAATAGGTTAGCATATTCCATAATTAGCTACCCCAATCATATATATTTAACTACCCCTATGAGTTTATTTGTCAAAAACTAGTAGAAATTAAAAAGTCAAAAGATATCCACTTGTTTGATAGAAGTATTTGATCTTATTTTGACACTTCCGATCGCTAAGCAACTACAAACAGAGGTTTACTAACATAAAAACTTGTCAAAACAACACTCAAAATATGTTTCATTTTATTTCTTTATATTTGGCCACCTCGCAAAAAATGGCTAGCTTCGCTGGTAAATTTTGACATGTTTGGACGTTTTTCAAGCAAAATGATATTGATTCTAACTTGGAACCAGGATTGGTAGATTTTGATTCAAAGTCCAAACATATTTTTTATATTCGAATTTATTGTTCAACTCATGTTCACAGATATGTATCCAAACATAAACCTCTTTGGGTTCACCTCATCTTTAACTAAAGCCAATTTTACAAAATCTTTTCATTCAACATCAATTTTTGTCGCCTCAGAACCAAACATACACTTAATACATGGAAATATGCATCCAAATCAAGTACAAGAAGGAAAAGAGAGAAAAAAAAACAGCAACCATGGCAAAATTTTCACACCAGCAGAAAACACTGAATAAGTTCTCAATAACATAGCAAATGTTAACATTGAAAATGTGAACAAAGAAAATGTTCTTAATAATGATAAAAATTACATTTAAGAAAGGAATTAAGGAATGTGAAGAATATATGTATATATACCTCCAACGAAAAGCTTGAAAGCAATAGCCCTGCGGAAAGTGAGAAGGAAGGGAGAAGCAATAACTCTACGGGTATTATTGTAGCCGACTATTTTTGTGATCGACGCCATGGAAATGTAATTCGAGACAGAGAGGGCGCTCGTAAAAGGGCTTCAACTTACCCAAAAAAAGCCCTAATTCTAATGTGGGCTGCCCTTCTAGCTGATTCTCTTGTATCAGTCACTCGACATTTCCGCCGTTTATATTTTTAAGATCAATTCAATCATTTTTTAAGTTGATGCAACTGATCTTAAAAGTTGACAATGATAAATAATTACGGTTGAAAAAATACGAACGATTTTTAATTGACGTTGATGTAAGGGAATGTGTAATTCCATTGAATGAAAAGAGTGATTTTTAATTTAAATTCAATTACACTTTTTTTTTTACTACAAACATCCAACCATAGATAGATGGTAATACATCTCTTTAAGCTTAAACATAAGTCATGAATTTAAATATATCTCTTGTAATATAACATTGTTAAATTTTATGAGAGAGTTTTACAATTTATTGCGGTTTTATACGGAATGAGTGTTTAATCTCTACAGTTGCGCATGAAATATATCTTATTTATACAACCAAAAAAAATAAATAACGGACTTGCTTTTTTTTTTTATCATCATCGTCATCATAAATTGAAGTAAACTTTTTATTTTTTGAAGAGACCCTCAATTTTAAAGTAAGTAAACTTGTAAAAGTGAAATGGTGTTTTTATGCCAAAATAAAATGTGGAGCGATCCATCGAAATAGTAGATTTTTTATTGAATGTTATTGTAAAAATGATTTACAACGATGATACAAAAATTTTAAATTCAAATATTTTTATTCTAATCCATCATTAATTTGTTTATAAATATAATAGAAAAGTAAGGCCTTTTACTCAACAATTTTCATATTAAGATCTAAAAAATTATTTTATTTTATTTTAATTGGCATGCTATGCGTGTAAATAAATTTCACACTAAAATCAAATGAAAAATCTTCATTTTTTCCACATAACACCATAATTTTAAAATGTATATACTTTCAATAGCGGGATGATGTGGTAAAATAGTGAATTATTATTTGATATCAATATAAAATTGATTTATATTGACAATGCATTTTTTTTTTGAGAGATTATATTGACGATGCATATTCTTTAAATCTTTAAACGAATTTAAAAAGGAAGGTATTCAGCATAAAATAAACACTCTCAATTATTGATTAATATATTAAAGACGAGTTGGCAATTTTTTTTTTTAATACTTTCAAATAAACAATTGTATTTTAAGAAGATAAATACATTAAAGACAGGCTATGGCCCAGCCCTGACAAAGAATGACAAAAAAGGAAACATGAAAATGTGAAGCTTTCTTCGCGCTTTAAGGGAGAAGAGAAAATTTGTGGAACTCATGTTGATTAAGTGCTTCATCGCTTCACACTGGCTTTGGCTTTCGTCTCTATTTTTCATGTTTACCTAACATTTTCTCTCCTAAAACTTTTGTGATGAGTATTATCCACATAATGTTGGCTTGAACCGAATTGAAGACTCAAATTAGGACCTTGAAACTTTTGGTTCAGTTTCAAATTAGTTCAATTAGGTGATCTTTGATAATCATAGGAAAAACCATGCAATTAATTTTAATGATCTTTGAGAAGCATATAAAAAAATTCATCTAAGTTTTGTTCTTCTATAAATGTTAATGTAAATAAAGATCATCTTTCAAAACAAACAAATGTCTTACACGTTTCAAATAAGATCACATCTAATGAATGGAACTGTATGAGTTTTAAGCACGAGGTCGTAGGTTTGAATCATAAAAACCAAAATACTGTTTACTTTATGGAAACATTTTAGTTTTTTAATTTTTTTATAGGGTTAATCAAGGTAATAATCCCTATAATTTTTTAGAATTTCAGTTTTAATCCCTATAAAATAAAATTTTACTTATAAAATTTTGTTAACATTTTTTATCCTTATAAAATTTTCCATCAGCATTACTACTCCAAAAAAATTTGTCAACATTTTTTATCCCTAAAATACTAAAGGAAAATGTCCCGGAAACTAAAAAAATGTGATTTTATTTTGTAGAGACTAAAAACAAAATTTAAAATATTTATAAAAATCATTTACTTAATTAACCCAAATTTACATGTACACTGATAAAAATGGAGGCCAAATAAACAATTGTAATAGAAAAAGATGGAAGATAAAATAAGAATGCATTTTCAGATTTAGTTAAAACAATATTTTGACATTTACAAAATTTCTTTTTTTCCGGTAGTGATTTACAAAATTTCTGAAAAGGCTAGATGTATTTTTAAAATTGAAAAATAATATTGCGCGTTTAATTTTTTTACTATCTTCTAATCTAACAACTTTTTAAATTAGACAATCGTCTGAGAACCTTTTATCATAAGAGTCTTGCTAATGACATTGATTAAAGAATCTATAAAAAATAATGTTCCCTTATCTTTTTTTGTGATACAGTGTTTTTCTTTTGTAATAAGTATACAATTCTTTTTTGTGACAAAGCACACAACTAATTTATACATACTTCCTAGTTACCCAGGTGCTTGACAAAGTACACAACTTATTTAACATACTTACCTAGTTACCCAGGTGCTGGTTATTTACTGAAGTAATGTTACTTAGTACGATCCAATAAGAATAAAGTTAGAATAAACAATCGGCTTAGTCTTTAAATTATCATTCTCTCTAATTTAGTCCCTAAAATATTTTCTAATCTAACTATTTAGTCTCTCACTTTACAAAATTGGTTGTTTTTCATAATAGTTTAGGGACTAGATAGTATGTAAACTGGTTATTTTCGAAAGGGAGAGAGCAATTTTCATGTTGAATTGTATCCTAGTTTTCAACAAAAATCCAACTATTTGTGACAATTTTTTTTTTATTGGTAAAAAACAATAGAGAGAAAAAGAAAAGAAAAAATAAATAAGAATATAACGTGAACATGAAAGAGAGTTATTCAAAAGTGGTCACAAAATCGTTGTACAAATAATAATATTTTCTCATTGTAATACCAAAACTGTTGCACGACATCCTTTGCATGGATGCCTATGACTAGTTTTTCCAAAATCCAAAATCAAAATATTATAAAAGAAAATAGATAAAAACCTCCACGTTTGTGCCAATAGCACAAGTACCACGAAGTGTAAGGAGAAAACCGACAGGAAAGTACTTATTGAACATTATTCAACCACATATGGCAATTTCTATGATATACTAGAGTTTAGAAGTGAAGAACTTCAAAAGATGAGTTTAGAAGTGAAGAATACACGAGCATATTTTTACCATAGATTTTTGTGTGTACACATGGACAGTAATCAATTTATAAAATTAAAATTATTTAATATTTTAATCCTTGTTTTCTTTCATTACTATCCACGTATACATACATAATTCAAAGGTAAGGATACTGTGTATTAATGCACTATAATTTGACGGTGTATTGCGGAATCGGCCAGAAGATATGCAAAGTTGTGACAGGAGTATAAGACAAAAAAAAAAAAAAAAAAATATTTTTAAAATAAA
>Ga0228710_1011663_pt1 | contig 11239 bp, 7 predicted proteins | sample MedpolnodulmetaG_FD_177995 | JGI IMG/M metagenome (GOLD analysis project Ga0228710, IMG submission 177995) | Root nodule microbial communities from Medicago polymorpha collected in Santa Monica, California, United States - pink nodules | ecosystem: Host-associated > Plants > Roots > Nodule... | reverse complement strand
ACTTTTGATTCAAACCAGACAATTATGTGGTCTTTATTTTTGTTGAATCAAAAGTAAAGGACGACATCAGGAGGGAACTTGACATTCCAACTAGGTTGGCACCCCAACCTCAACCACCTTGCTTAGAAAAATTTATTTAAAAAGGGAAAATTGTACTAGAGGAGGGATCAAATCAAAACGCTAAAAAAAAAAGCCAAAACAAAATACAAAGCAAGAGATCTAAGGGAAACGGTAATTCAGAAGCCCAAAGTTGTCTCTGAAAAAGTCTTCACTGATAAAAGTAGGTAAAGAGTTCTACCAAAAGACATTTGCAGATCCATGTCCATGATTTGCAAGCTTGTCCGCATAGTAGTTTTCCTCACGGTAAATAGGCGAAGAAAGAATCGAAAGACCACCTTGCATACAATTATGCTACCTAACATCTTTGAAGGCAATTCGGGATTCCGAATGTCGAATTCCTCAAATGATCCAATAAAGAAAAACTTCATAGAGGAGGAGCACCCTTTGAACGGGTATTATACATGCTAAGAGCCTTTTTTTGCTTATTCGTCAAATATTTGATAAAAGGCACAATCTCATCATTAGACTGTTGAACCAAAACATGTCGCACCAAATTTAAATCTTTTTGGGGCACGGGACATATTTTGTTGTTGTTCGCCACCACAATTTGTGTTGCCAGTATTGACTCCATCTCATGAGCCTTCTTTTGTTTCTTAGTATTATCTTGATAAGTTGGCTGAACCAATACATGGCGCACCAAATCTAAATCCTTACGGAGCTTAAGACAACTTGTGTTTCCGGGACAGAGGACCCAGGAGAGGAATGAGTGCTGGTACATGACTTGTCCAGCAAAGGCGTGGACTGTATTTGCTCCAAAACAGGTTCATCAACCATATCCCTTTGTGTTCAGACAATCTCATCATTGACATTTTGCAAGGCAAAATGAAAAGAAGTATCAATATTGGAAACAGCCAAGGAATTTTCCGGAACATGAACCTCAATTTCTTGAACAGTCGGTTGCTGCCCCGGCTGGGCAATTTGTGACTCTGTAGGGGCTGCTTCCCCATGTGTCAACTATGTTGTCGTGCTAAACTTTTTACAAGTTTAATCAAGCAACTTCTTAGGGTATAGTCACCATGGATGTTTCGGTGAGGAGAAATGAGTCAAGAGATGAATAAAAGAAGAATGGACAACTACTTGTGCATGTGTGATACGTGAGATGAGTTGCACATCACGCATCAATTACTCCATATTGTGCGATGTGTGCAACGTTGTGCGTGTCGTGCACAAAAGTTACCAAAAATATTGAAAACGATGGGCTACAAATAGAAATATCATGCATCATTGGAAAAACACACTCTGACGATCAGAAGCATACGAGATTGTGATCCAATAACTCTAGGAGCGACCGGAAGCATGTCGAAGGCAGGGATTCATCTCATCACAGTACACAACGATCCTTATTCATGTATTTCTTTAGGTAGTTATTTGTCTATAGGTAGTTAGTATTTGTACACTCAAAAATAGGCGGCCCTAGTTTTCTAGTGAGAGAAACTCCAACTTCTCTCTAAACTTTCTTTCTCCTTCGTTCATCGAGAAGAGGTGGTTTTAGGTCATTTTTTGACCTAAAATCACCCCTTGACATCTTTTTTCCTTCTCTTTCAATCTAAATAAGTGGTTTTCACATATATCAGGTTTTTTGTTTTGTGGATTTTTTTTGATTTCGTCGTCTAAGTGCGGCGTTTGTGTTGTTCATCATCTTGTGCGACGTTTGATTTCGCGTCTTGTCGCGGTGTTCGTTTATTTCCTATTGAAAGATCGGCATCAATCAATTACAAATTCAACCAATGATTTGGGCATCAACGTTGAAGATCCGTAAGCATGTGAATTTCAATGACTTAGGTTTTATCATATTATTTGTAGGCATTTTGCCGTTTTATGCTATTAACTTGGGTGTTGTGAGTTTGTTCGCAGATTCACCCTTTACGTTTTTAGCGATGTTTGTATCTGATGTAATCTATCAATTTGAATGAATGAATATCGTTTGTAAAAAAAAAATGTAGTTAGTATTTGTGTATGCTAGGTAGTTATTTGTCTATATGTAGTTATTTGTGTATGCTATATAAGTTGGCAAAAACGTGAATGATAGATATGAAATAATTCACAAATGAATTCTAGTCTCTTCCTCATTTATATAGAGACGTATTCCTTCTTGAATTGGAATAATTATCAATGCTACTTTCCTTTGTAATATGACATGCATTATTGTTACTTAATACTATTAGAAGTATATGTACACCCTCCGGTCATTTTTATTTTTATATTCAAAACTTATATTTTATATTCATTCAATTAATGATGTATATGGTCTTTATTATAGACCACATACATCATTTAATGAATGAATCTAAAATGTTAATTTTTGCTTATATTGTGACCGGATAGTATAATCTCTATTATAAATATTTCCCTTGCTTAAAAACAATAGTACACGTGTCACTCAAGAATGCAATGGCTCATTTAATGATTTTTTAAAAGCATATTCCTTTCATAAAAAAATATTCCTTCTCATTTTACACATTAATTGAAACGTATTTGTTGACTAAAAAAATAAATGAATGTTTGTATGGTGTATAAATGCTATTAACTTGAGCTGCTTTTTTTATTTGTTTCAAAGTTAAACCTGACAAAGTCACATCTGTTCTATCCTCCTTCTTTTGCCATTTTTTTCTTCCAAATTTTAACACTGTTTCCTTTTTCATGTTTTTAGGGAGAATGTTTTTCAATCTAAAAAATATGAGAGCAAAAGTCTTTAGATGATAATTGCCTTCTTCCTGATCGAAATAAGGTAAACACATTCAAATATTTCGTTTTCTCAAGTTATTTTGTTTTCTCAAATTATTCAAATATTGCTTTTAACCAATACTATTTGATTGAGATATTTTTATAATTGTTATTCCTATATTTGAATATCTCTAAGGCCAACTACAATGTCATTGCATATTGATGTATTATAATATATGTTTATTAGCTTCTTTTCTGACTCATTTTCATGAAGTGTGTTATTGTGTAACAGGTTAATCACGAGACCTCGGCGGAGGAAAATAATATAAGGATATAGCACAATAAAAATAGCTTACAATAGTCAATAAAAGAAAAAAGTGAATATTTAATCCAATGCCTATGAAACAATCAGTGCCAAAAGAAAATCCATGAAGGTATAGAAAGCCAAAAACCATAACAAACAACTACTCAAACATATAAAAACAAGGAAACCCTAACAAAGACCCTTGCAACTCCAAATACCTTAATTATAAGTTTGAACCAAAATAAACTTCCAAAATATTATTATGCAATATTCAAATTCAACAACATGATCATTTGATGGTGAAATATTATGATAATCGTGTCAATTATCATGCTGCAAAATAGAAGGTGATGGAAAAAAATAAAATAAAATGAATATTCAAATTCAAACATCAGTTTTCAATATATAAAAAAAATCATTTTTTATTTGTTTTTTTTTTCCATCACTTTCTATTTTGCAGCATGATAATTGACACGATTTTGCTATGATTCATTTTTAAGATCTTTAAACTTTCACTCATTTTACAAAGGAGAATCGATTAACAAATTACTATAGTAATTAATTTGCAATTATGTTGTCATTATGATTTGTCATTTCTTACATGATCCTCTTATTAATTTACATGACTACTATTAAAAAAACTGATTTGATTTATTATACTAATTAGGAAAATGTAGGAGAATCCTGGAGCTAGGTAGTACTATTGTTAGCCTTTGTTCTGTATGTGATGTGAAAAATGGCAATCGATCATTTTGACTATGCATTGTGTTGATAGGATGTATATGAATATTTTTATTAAGATAAATATATCGTAAGAATCACATTTTATAGTTACTCTAAATTTAATCTTTAATTTTAATATCAATTAGTGGATATGATTTTTTTTAAAATATAAACTTGCCACTGAAATTAGCAATGGCGAGAATCAAAGTTAGGGGATCAAGTTGCACTAGCTTATATATCTTAAGGGACCAAATTAACCGGTATTAAAATTAAGGGACAAAATTGAATTTTTAAAATAAGTTAAAAGGTCGAGTTAACCACTTTTAAAGTTAAGGGACCAATTGAACCTTTAAAATAGGTTAAGGGATCAAAGTAATATTGAAGTCAAAGAAAAACATTATTCAAGATCATATGAAAAAATCATATAATTATAGAAATAAAAATAAGAGAAACATTTCGAAGGTTCCTTCACAAAAATAAAAGGCAACATTTTGAAGGAGAATTGAATGAATTAATAATATTAATAGGTCTATCCTTTTTTTTATTTTTTATGTATGGTAACATATCTTTGATTCACTTATTTTGCTATTAATACTAATAATAACATTGTCAATGAAGATTGACTCAATTACTAATGAGTTGACTCAAACGCAAGATCGTGAATTCAATTTTCCGTTGTGTGTGATGACCTCTTTGATGGGTGATCAATAAGTACCTTTGTAAGCATTATTTGAGTCATGAGGCATTTCAGACCCTAACGAGCTCCCGGAGCTTAACTCGACTAAAAAATTTATCGTAAAATAGAGTTATGATTAATTTGTAAATTTCAAATTCCGATAGTAGTCGGTGAAAAACTTCAATTTTTTTATCCAAAATGAAAGCCTGAATTTTGACGTATTCTAAAAGAAAATAGATTATATTAGAACAAGGGAAAATCATATCATTATAGAAATAGTAATTAATAACAACATTTTAAAGGAGAATTAAATGATACCCAAAATTAAATTTGAGCAATAACCTAATGATTTTTCAAATTTCAATTTTACTAATTTTCTATAAAGTTTTTCTTGAAAAAATATTAAAGTATGTCATGTCTTTTAATGACATAATAATGCACATGAATGAGATTACGACTACATTTTCGGCCAAAACATTTACATCCAATGTGAATCTTTAACTCACATTTGATGCATTTACATCTCTCACGTAAGTGTGAGATTCTATGCGTCTGTGGTATAGGAACATAGTCAAATTAAATAGCATCAGACGAAGGCACACCGTGCTAAAAAAAATATGGGTTGATGGTGCTTTTATGCAATAAGAATTGTGTTCCTTTCTTTCGTGGAAAGAGATAAAGTAAATTAAAAAGGAAAAATTGTGAATAAATTTTTTGAACACGATAGAATTAATAAGAGAAAAAAAAAAGGAGTGTATGATTTGCCCATCAGAGTATAGAGAATATAGTAAGTTGCTGATAATTTTATGAGTTTATTGAAGGAGTTGAAGATTTTTGCGTAATTATTTTACCAAAAAATTATACTCAATTAAAATACACCACATCATTTTTAAATGTCTAATAAGCTGTATTTGGTCATCTCAGCATAACACATTTTCATTTATTCATTTTCAAATTCAACCAAAGACCGTACGTATAATAATTTGAAATAATAGATGTTTAATAAAAATAACAACATTAAAGCAAACGACGTCCTAAAATTAAATTTTACGATAAAAAAAGTAAACAAATGACATGCAAACACTAACAAAATAGTTCATCATAACGTTCGTACTTCGGGAGAGCCTGCATTGGGTTGGATCTTTACATTATACTAAGGGCAACCACACAATTGAAATTGATACCACATATTCACTTAAATGTCAAATAAACATATATTTTGTTGGTTCAACATAACACATTTATATTTCGTCATTGTCAGATCCCATCAAATACCAAAAGTGAAGGAACTTAAAATAACTGGAGTTGAATAAAAAACTAGCATCAAAATGAATGACATCAAAAAACTAAAACATAAGATAAAAAAAATAAGCAAATGACATCAAAATGAAATAAGAAAAAAAAAAGCAGAAGTTCTTCATATTGTTGGGACTTCAAGGGGATAAACTAGGTTGGATAATCACACTAGGTTAATAACAATCATACATGTGAGAATTACATCACATTTTTATCCAGATCCTTAAGACATGAGGTATATGAGTCATCTCACTTATTTGTTTTTCACAATCTACTCTTACATTTACTGTGGAACTTTAACTCATATATAACATATTAACATCTATCTGTTAAGTGTGAAACTCTTTGCATCTGTAATTTGATAACATTGTTAAATAAGACCAAAGAAGGCTTAACATAGTAAAAAAAGGATGGTTGATGGTAATTTAATGTAGGGCGGTTTTTGTTCTCTTCTCAAGAAGATATTTAAAATACAAAGAAGATAAAAAAAAAAAAAAGAATTTTAACATAAGAGAAACGATAAGAAAAAAAAGGAGTTCGTGGTTTATTTGTAAGAGTATAAAGAATATAGCGAGTTGCTGATAATTTTACAGGTTTGTTGAAAGAGATAGAGATTTGTAGCCAAATGTTTTAATAAAAAAAATTAGACTAAATAAAAAAAAAACATTATTTTAAAATCTCCAATAAACATGTGTTTTGTCAACTCACTAAAGACTTAAAATGAAGGAATTTGAAATAATATAAATTGAATAAAAAAATATAGCATGTAAGCCAATGACATCCAATATCTGTAATTTAAGATATATTTTTTTTTTTAAAAATGACATCAAAAAATTAACAAAACAATTTATCATAAAGTTGGGACTTTTAAGTGATTATGTATATGAATCTTCTCATTTATATTTTTCTCACCATCTAATCTTGCATCCAATATAGAATATAAACTCACATATGACACATTAACATATCTCTTTAAAGTACGAAACTCTCTGCATTTGTGATTTGTTGATATAGACAAGTAATATCAGATTGGATCGCTACATAGTAAAACATATGGGTTGATGATGGTTTTATGGAGGAAGGTTTATGTTTATTTCTTACAAGAAAGGTGAGAAAACAAATTATAAATAGAAAGAGGATGAAAAAGAATTTTAAGAAGAAAGAAATGATTAAAAAAAAGGATGGCGTTCTCTATCTGTGAGAATATAAAAAACAGAGTGAGTTGTTGATAATTTCACGGTTTTGTTAATGAGTTAGAGATTTTGAGGTAATTGTTTTACCAAAAAAATTAGACTCAATAAAAACATGCTGCATCTTTTAAAATTTCTAATAAGGATGTATGTTGTCAACTCAACGTAACACATATGCATTATTCTACTGTCACATTCCACCAAAAATCAAAAGTGAAGGAATTTAAAATAATGGAGGTTAAATAAAAAATAGCATGAAAACGAATGACATTCAACAACTAAAATTTAATATAAAAAAAAAAAATCAAATGACACTCACAAACTAACTAAATGTTCATCTTAATTTTGGGACTCGCGAGCGATTCTACACTGACTTTAATCACCACATTAGAGTAGAAACCACACAAGTGAGGTTGATATCACATCTTTATCCAAAATCTTATGGCATCGTGTATATGGGTCATCTTACTTATATGGTGTTCAAAATCCACTCTTCCATCATATATAGAACTTTAACTCACACTTGACACGTTAACATCTCTTAATCAAGTGTGTGACTCCCCACGTATGTAATTATATGTCATAGTAAAAAAAAGTTTAAACAGAAGCACATGTTGAAAAAGGTTGGTTGGTGTGATTTCATGGGAGGAAGATTTATGTTCCTTTCTTCCATGAGAAGAGATAAATGAATTTAGAGAATACATCACAAGATAAAAGGAAAAATAATTATTGTGTGTGCTATCGGTGAAAGTAGATGAAATAGTGTGAATAATCAGTAATTTTATGGGTTTGTTGTATGAGTTGGAGATTTTTGAGTGATTATTTTACAAAAAAGTTAAACTAATTTAAAAAAAGCATTACACAATTGTAAATGTCTAATAAACATGTATTTTGTCAACTCAACATAACATTTCTGCAATTTCCCATTGTCATATGCATTAAAGACCAAATGTAAACAAGTTTGAAGTAATAAAGGTTTGATGATAAATTTCGCAGAAAAGAGAATGACATTCAAAAATTAAATTTTAAGATTAAAATCAAACAAATGACATCCAAAAACTATTATAACAATTCATCATAATGTTGTGACTTATGGTGGATCCTACATTGACTTTGATCATCACATTAGACCAACAGATACCACATAAGTGAGATTGACACTACATCTCACCATAAACCTTAAGACATTAGGTATATGAGTCATATCACTTATTTGTTGTTCAACGGTTACTCTTGCAGCCAATGTGAAATTTAACTCACACTTGACACATTAACATTTATTCCTTAAGTACGAGACTCTCCGCATATGTGGTCTACCATCATGAACCAACACCACCTCCCCATAAAGTTGAACTGGGTTATGATATCATCGTAAGACCTTCTAAGGGAGTCAACATTGGTGTGAGTTGACTCATTAGACAAAGAGCAACCACATAAGTGTAAGAATTTGTTCAACTTCCACTGTTCTATTCAATGTTAGACCGTAACCGACACTTTATAAATCAAAACATATTTTCACCCTAAAGTATGGAGAAATTCTAGCCCGTGCTTGACACGGGTCCACATACTAGTTAATAATTAATACTATAATATAATACTAACATAATACTAATGTATATACATAATTAATAATTTATATTACATATAAATAATACATATTTAATATTGTACCTATAATAAATGTATCACACTCCTTATAATTTACCTAGCACTTTCCTAGCACTTTTAAGGAAATACATCACATTTTCTGTGTCAACCAATAAACCTTTTTACCATAAATTAAGAGGGAAGTGCTCCTAATGAAACTCTCGATCCTTTTCCAAACACTAGTTTAAGCACTCAAAAGTAGTAATTTTTATATTGAAAATTATGAAGTTATGATTTTTACATGTGTTCCTACTACAATTGTCGTTTGATCTTTCTTATTGCATTACTGTGAAAAAAGAGATAATTATCTCCTTTGACATCAATTACTCCCCTACTCCTTTCTCTTTTTCCAAGAATCTTAAACTCAGTTCAAGAATTGGTATTTATATGGCCAGTTAATTATTTAACTTATCGAAGTTACTCGTGCTTAAGAAAATTATTCCCATTTAATTTGCACCCTTATATATACGAATGATCAAAAGAAACAATTTGTATTGAAATCTAATTTAGTTAAACATACAATTAAAATCCCCAATAAGATCTCATATTTTATTTTTCTCGTTAGCTAGTTGCAAGTTTCCACCATGGAGCAAGTGTCTCTGAAACTTCTGGTGAACAAAGATACCAACAAAGTCTTGTTTGCTGAGGCAAGAAAGGACTTTGTGGATGTCCTGTTTAGCTTCTTAACATTGCCCTTAGGAACCATTGCAAGACTTGTAGAGAAGAAGTCTAACATGGGGCCAGTTACGGTTGGTTGTCTGAACAGACTCTACCAAAGTGTGAGAGATCTTGACAAAGAGTGTCTAACAACAGATACAATGAAAGAAATGTTATTGGAACCAAATAACTCGTCAGAAAAATATTGCAAAACACTTAAACTGAACATTGATGACACCACCAAACCCACAACGTTCTTCTTATGTACCAAGTTTAATGGCTGCACGTCCTCTCAGTATTTGAACAGTTCCATTAATAAGAAGTGTGGGTGTGATCGTAGTTATTCTTATACCCACTCAGTTTCTCTGAAACATTTCTGCAATGGATTTGTCAATGGTGGTGCTCGTTTTATTATTACTGACAATTTGGTTGTCATACCAAACTCCAAGCAATTTACAAGCCTAGCTCTGCTCCAGAATTTAGAAATAAATGGTAGAAGTTCAGTAAGGGAAACGACCGTGAATGTCACTAAGGAGAAGGTTTGCAATTCTCTTTCCTAAATGACGTTTTGTTTATGTAACAAGTTGTACATTTTTTTTAAATTCATTAGTATAATATACAGGTACTAGATCTGCTAAAGTATTCTTTGGCTTCTGAATCAACTCTAACCGATTTGTTTTTGGAAAAGAAGCCATCTCTTGGAAGGTCAGCAAGGATTATTTTCAATTTTGATGTTGAAAATAAAAGTGATATCCATATTCAAGTGAAGCTAGTTTTAAGAAAATCAGATGGGAAGGTATTGTATGCTCAAGGAGAAAAAAATTTTGCTGACTTACTTTTGAGTTTTCTCACTTTTCCTTTGGGTGGAGTTGTACATGCATTAGGCGGAAGTTGTTCTCTTGGAAGTATTGATGCTTTGCACAAGAGTATCTATGATTTAGATGCAAACAAGTATTTGATTTCGATGGATGTAAAGTACAAGCTTGTTAATCCTCAATTAGCCCCACAGTTTAATTTTAGGAATCAGATTTTACCCTCTGAGAATCCATATGGTAGGTATTATTGTTATTATCAGGGCAAAAATTACCAAGATAGTGTAAAAAATAATCAATTTTTCATAACCGATGAATTTAGGGATGATTTGGGAAAGTATGTTAGACTTGATGCTGACTTACCAAGAGGATGTTCTCAAGGTTATGCCATTGGACCAAGAACATATTTTACTACAGATGACTTGCATTTCGCACCGTGGTCTCCAATTTCAGCTTTAAATTTAATCAACCAAATGGAAACACCTCTGAACGACCTGAAAGAAAAGGTTATCACAATTGGCAAAACGGAGGTAAGAGACTAAAATTTATAGATTTATAACTTTCTTGATTTGGTGCTTGTGTATGATTGATTGTTTACACTAGACAGGTTTTACTTTATTATTATGTAGAAAAAGCTCATTTTATATTGTTGTCATCTTGCAGTGTCTAGGCATATTAAAGGCATCTTTAACCTCAACATCTGCTCTAACAAATGGTCTTGCTCACTTATTAACTGAAGTGAAGGAGGAGAAAGTATAAGCTTCATCATTTGGTCTGAGTTAAAGATATTTGTTAAAGCAAAGTTTTGAATAGTTAGTGAGTTACTGGTTTGGTTATTTCAGTTCTAGCATTATTATGTGTTGTGAAATCAACCTTAATCGAATTACACCAATGAAATAAAACAAAGATGCGTGGAGCAAAAGATAGTGGTAATCCTAGGTCTAAGTGTCTTCAAGCAATAACACACACAAAGAGCTAATACAATGACACAAAACACAAACCAAGCACAAAGATAAGCAAGCTTAAAGGAAATAAACAAACACACACAAGATGGTAACCCAGTTCGGTCCAATATGACCTACTCTAGGGGAGAGAGCAGCTCTCCAATCCACTATGAGAAGATGTTACAAGAGGTTACAAGAAATTAGCC
>Ga0228710_1011659_pt1 | contig 11243 bp, 3 predicted proteins | sample MedpolnodulmetaG_FD_177995 | JGI IMG/M metagenome (GOLD analysis project Ga0228710, IMG submission 177995) | Root nodule microbial communities from Medicago polymorpha collected in Santa Monica, California, United States - pink nodules | ecosystem: Host-associated > Plants > Roots > Nodule... | reverse complement strand
ATTCGGAAGAACCAAAAAATACTAGAAAAATAAAGAAATGATTAGAAAATATTAATTCGGTAGAATAAAAAAAACAAGATAAAGGAAAAATAAAAACCAACAAAATAGAAAAACAATGAAAATACAAGAAAAATTCAATTAAAAATACATGAAAAAACTAGTTTCACCTCTAAATATTTGCTATTTTCATAGTAGTTTCTTATTTTTTATTTTTTTTTAGAGATCATACTAGTTTTATGCATTTTTTCTAGTATTTTTTATTCATTATTTTTAGTATTTTTCTGGTTTTATTTTTATTTTTCATTAAAAAAATTAATATAAATAATTAATTATGTGGATAAAACAGGGGGAGGGGGCAAAATCCAGAAAAACATAAAACGAGAGGGTAAAATTCCAAGTTTTGAAATAGGGGAGATAAAATCCTGAATGAATCAAAATAGAAGAGATAAAATACAAATTCAATCAAAATAGAAGGGATAAAACTGCACTTAAGCCAAATTTTAATTATGTTCTTCTCTTGTAAAATATGGGTATAAAATAAAAAAAGACTTGAAGTGTGGAATTACACATTGTTTGGCGCCGCACCGTCATTTTGACGCCACAAAAAAAAATATATAATCTAAATCATTCATTCTCCTTTGTTCAATTCTTAAACCTGGAATGGAATGTCGTCGCAACCACATTCCGACGCGCAATTATCCATCGTTGAACGCGCTTTATCCGCCGCCAGCGCTGCTTTCATCTCCGCCGTCATCGTCAATCCACTCGAGGTCGCCAAGGTACCCTTTCTACCTTCCTCAATCAATCAATTAATTCTTTTTCAAATTCATCCAATTTTTCTATTTCTTTCTTTCTTTTCAGACAAGACTTCAAGCTCAAGCTGCTGGAGTTCCCTACCATGACGTTTATCAAATTCATCCTTCTTTTCAAACTAACACCGTAACTAACTAATTCATGCTTTCTTTTTTTGCATCTTTTTCATTTCTATACTATATTTGCGTTTTTCAGTACTTTTTTTTGTTTTTTTTTGTTTTCAGGTTTTAAAAAATATCAAATGTACTACTCCGGCATACAAAGGGACGATAGATGTACTCTACAAAGTTACACGTCAGGTTAGTCTGTTGTGATCCTCGGAGTAACTATTGAAATACATTTCATATCAATTGTAAACCCCATTAATATGCTCCTGTAGTTGTTGCTTCAGTTCAACTGAAAAAATGTGTTTAAATAGTGAGTTAACTATCATAAGGTTTTTCACCCAACCAATTGATCCTGAAAGCTTTCTGTATTTGAATTATAAATTGCACAAGTGCTCATAAATCCGTATACCTTGATGTGCAACCAGTACAAAGATAACTGAATAACAGATTTCTTAATCGTAAACTGAAATCTGTCAAACAACCTAATAGAAATGAGAATCTTCTAAAATGTACTGGATTAAGTAGTGTTTGACACTATGAAGAACAGACACGGACACTATACACGACACAGACATGGACACACCGACATGGATAATAATTTGATAAAGAGAAATGATATTTGTACAACCATTTTTTTACATCTTTTGTGACAACTTTTTCTCTCATACTCACATTATGTTTTTACTTTCTCTTTCTATTGTTTTGGTTTTTGTGTCAATACCTCATTTTCTTTGTAAATCAATGGCCGTCCTTTAAGTTGTCCTTAAAATGGTTGTTCAAATAACACAGCTCATTGATAAAATGACATAATTCAGTGTAATCATAGGTGTCGTGTCGGTGTCGGACACTGACGCGTGTCCTACACCGGGACACCCCTAATCCGAGGAGTGTCCGTGCTTCATAGGTTTGACACTTTCAAACTGCGAGACAAATTGATAGCATTCGTCCATCTCAGAGAGAGGGGGGAATATCGGGGGTTACTCCTAGGGGATTATACACTGCGAGAGAGTGAAAAACGATCAAGCTAAGTTTACAGGAATTCTGGACAAGAATGAGAGGTGACTGAGTGGGTTTGGAGATATGGAAAGGTTTTGATATCTGAACTTATTTCTGGTTATGAATATATTTGGGCTAATATGGACATGTTTGGAATTTTAAAACTTGTTTTGGGTTTTTTGAAATTATTAGGCAATTCTGGTTTTTTAGCACCCAAAATAAAAGGGAACATGTAGGATAGGAATCGTTAAATCATTCATTGTTTGAGTGTACTTTTATTCCTAGTCGCTTTTTTCATTTCAACATAATAATTACTTACTATAAGAGGGTTCACAGGAGTGAATTTATGCAGGAAGGATTTACCAGATTGTGGAGAGGCACAAATGCTAGTTTGGCATTGGCCATGCCAAGTGTAAGCTATCTTTTCTTTCTTGAATTTTTTCATGTGTGATTGTTGGCTTGCTTTAGAGGAATGATTATACTGTTCATTTTGGTTCTCCAATTTTGCATGTTCATCACACATTTAGTTATATACAGTGTACTAATGATCTGAGTGTGTTTCCTGTCAAATAGGTTGGAATTTATATGCCGTGTTATGATATCTTCCGCAACTTTATGGAGGAGTATACAACTCAAAATTCTCCAAATTTAACGCCTTATGTTCCATTAGTAGCAGGATCACTTGCACGCTCATTGGCTTGCATTTCCTGTTATCCTGTAGAACTTGCAAGGACTCGCATGCAGGTAAAAAAAAATCTATGCTAAAATTTTGATGCATTGCATAATTTGCCATGAAGTGAAGAGAGAAAATTGACTGGATATCATATAAGATATGATTGACAGTGTACAAACTACAACGACATTTTGCAATTTGTAGACTAACATACGTAGATTCTATTAATTGCCATCCTAAAATTAAGGAAATAGAATATGTCCTATTACCTGAAAATATAAAGAAAAAGTACAAATGCATAGATAAGAGAATGTCTCTTTATATAGACAGACACACTAATAAAAGCAAATAAAGGAAGATCTTCCTATACTAATACATACAATGCTGTGATTTCTTTATAATTACTTCTCTAAGGAAATTATGTTATGTAGTTTTTCCAGTTAAATTATTGACTTTAGCTCACATGTTTTCTCCCGTTCTTAGGCATTTAGAGTAACACAAGGCGACAAACCTCCAGGTGTATGGAAGACATTACTTGGAGCCATCAACCCAGACAAGGGAGCAAGTATTCTTCAAAACTGTAAGTGTACTCATTGCATCTCTGTGATTTATCTTTCTCTGTTTTCCTTCTGAGTTAAAACAAGTTTGAGTTTACTTTTGTTGCATTGTATGATGTCTATGTTCTTTTGGTTGCCTCAATTAGTAATAACTTTGATTAAATTGTTTAAATAGTACACAGGTACCGTTTCTGGTGGACTGGGCTTGGAGCACAACTTTCTAGGGATGTTCCATACTCTGCAATTTGCTGGTCAACCCTTGAGCCGGTAAGATGATATATTTATGAAATGAATAAGTCAATTTTACTTTCTTTTTTCTAATATTTCTTAGTGCATGCATTGATTTGGATCTATTTGCAGATAAGGAAAAAAATTCTTGGATTTGTTGGTGAAGAAGCAAGTGCCACGACTGTCCTTGGGGCTAATTTTTCTGCTGGTTTTGTAGCAGGAACTCTAGCATCCGCTGCCACGTGTCCACTGGATGTGGCAAAAACCCGACGACAGATAGAGGTTAGAGTAGAACCTTGCTCTTAGTGATAATTTTACATGCATTTCACTCACCTTACTTCCTGCCCAGAAGTCAAATATAATATATCACACAAAAAAATGCACTGTTAGCCACTGACAAGAGTCAAATTTCCCACATTTTAATTCCGTTTTGGTCCTTAAAATCAGTGGAGCTTGGATTCTGACATCAGAATATTGTTCATGAATGTGCTGTATATACAAATAATACAAACTTCCAACTTTTTTGGAGATATTCTGTTTTAGAATATGGCATTGGTCTTCAAATTGAATGAAAATTTGTGCACACTGCAAATGTAGTTAGGATAATTATGCATAGCTAAACATTCATAGGTATGGTTAATTAAACAGATCAACTTGTAGAGTTGCCGTATACAATCTTACTACATTTTTGGAGAATATTATGCATGAATATTTTGACACATTGGGCTTCAAATTGAATGAAAAAATTGTGCAGAAGTGTGATATAGTTAGAATTAGGCATTGCTAAACTGTAGTAGGCTTGGTACATTATACAGAACAAAACTTGCCTAATTTTCGGTTAGTAAGTTTAAACATTAAAGCATAGTGTGATCATGTGATGACTGGGCCAGGATCACAACTTTATAGGGGACTTGGATTTCCTGCTGTTACAGCAGGATGCTGTAACAGACCAGGACCGTCCGATTTGATCTAACGGTGAAGCTCATAAAGCTGATGTGTAATCTGGACCTTCCAATCTCATATCTATGGCTGTGGTTGATTACAATGTTAAGCTGTGTACTTTTTTACAGCACCAAATCTATAATCCATTTATAGGGATGTTCCATACCTTTTTGCTGAAAAATGGTCTCTTTTTAATATTCCCAGAAGGATCCTGAAAGGGCATTAAAAATGACTACAAGAACAACATTGCTTGAAATTTGGAGGTATGTCATTATTTTTGAAGTGGTATTGATCTGATATCATCAGATTTCTTCCATTGTAGATTATGTTATTTATTGAGAAAAATTAAGAGGGTCATTTAGGGCATAGACTTTGGACTGACTTTGGGTTCTGCACTTTTCTTGGGACAGGGATGGAGGATTAAGGGGGTTATTTACCGGCATTGCTCCCCGTGTAGGTCGTGCTGGTCCATCTGTTGGAATAGTTGTCTCCTTTTACGAAGTTGTCAAGTATGCCTTAAATCATAGACATTCAACTTCATCATAGAAGATACTTGCATTCATCAGCCGGGCTATTTTCTAGAGGTCTTCTAATTCCATTTTTAAACTTAGCTTAATGATTGATTGCATCAAAGACACTAGTCTCAGCTTCAGAATACGTTCCTGACATCGCAAGAAGTCGGAACTCGAGATGCAACTGAACACTCAGCAGTGGGCATCTGCTAATAATCCAGTAACAGTCTTTTTCATGCCTAGTTTTCCTTTGGATAGGGTTCAATTTTCATCATTACATTTGTAACCTCATGAGGAAAATTAACGTTTGAGAGTTGAGACAGAGCCAGCCCAAGGTGATAAGTTAGTGCAGTGAAAAAAGGTTATTTATCTATTAATTATTATGGTAAAAAAAAAAAGGAATTCAAACGATTCATTCAAAAAGTGATTATGTAACCGTTTAATCCTAAGTTGGTAGGTCTAAATTTACTATTCTCAAAATTATGGTATACAAGTAGCATTGTTCATTCTTGGTTTGATTGATTACTTGATTTATAATGTTGTTGATGAAATATTTATATATAAAATTAAGTTTGAATTTGGAAACAAGAAAAGAAAAAAACGTATGTAAGTAATCATTCTTGGCATCATAAGCACACATTTTGGACATGTCACCTCAATGTTTACTAAATGTTAAACAGGAACATAAACCCATTTTTAACGGAGTTCCAATGAAAAAATGATAACAATGTAAACATTTTATAACTTAAGGAACTAATTTGTTATATAAAAACTTAAAAAGTAATTTGTTGCAAACATCTAACTTAAACGATCTTGGGAGATGTCTTTACAACACTTTTTTTAAATATACGTCTTATTAATGCTATCAATTTATCATGAAAAATAAAAATAACGTTGAATCCATTTATATACAAAGATAAGAAAATAGTGGAAGTAAAAGTAGCTCTCTTGTCTAGCCATACACCTACGTCCACTCCTGCTCAAAACCAACCAAGTAACCATAGGGCTTACGTCTAAGTAAAAGTAGCTCTCTTGTCTAGCCATACACCTACGTCCACTCCTGCTCAAAACCAACCAAGTAACCATAGGGCTTACGTCTAAAAGTAGTTAAGCTTTTAAAAGTAGTAAGAAAAGACTTCCAACAGGGACACTACTTTAAATTTCAAATGAGTTTCATTAATAGTAGAACAAAATATAACATACAATAAATAATCAATATATTTGCTTTAAGGCACAAAATAAGCTCATGCAACATAGTTACAATAACAACAACATAGTTTCATAAAATGAAAATTTAGTCGTACTCTAACTCATCAGGAGTGACAGGTCGTTTAAGAGGGATAACGGACTTCTTATCAACATCACGAGATAATGCCTTTCTCATATCTGAAAATAAAGGGTAAAAATGAGAACCAATAAATAGTGACACGGACTTTGTTCAAAGAGAATAAGAGATGAAGTAAAAACAAAAACATGGAACCATACCCAATCCATCTTCTTCCCCAGAATAATAACGTAGCACTCGTCGATAAATCACATAGCCAAGCTAAGATGTCAAATGGGAAAAGAATTAGTTAGCAATTCAAGCTTTAGACTCAAAAAATCTAAAGAAGAAAACATATATCCTAATCCAACAAATGGTCTAATGAAGAAAACATATCCTAATCCAACAAACGGAAGTCCATATCCCCTGATTTAAGTTATACATTAAATTCCTAAAATATTGATAAGTAATAATCTGTAAACTCCCAATAAAAACCCTAACATTCAATTTACAATGACGTTATATTTTAATATATAATAAAATTCCTAATCATAAATAGCATGCCCTTAATTTAATTGTATTATTATCCAACTGATGTGGGACAAAATAACCAAGAACCAAAAAACCACAATCTGAAAATTTTGTTTTGTCTGTTGTTTGCAAAATCAGACCAAACCAGCTTGAAATTCCAGATTACGCATGAACTAGCCACATCACCTGAACCAATTACAACTTTATCAGTTAAAACGGCTCAGTTTTACGATTGCAAGACTGCCAATCCATTGAGACAATATTTCATCTCAATAGACGTTTTACGACAAATTATATACCAACTTCTTGTGAGAAGTGGAGGTAAATTTTTGAAAAAAATAATCAAACCTATGTTTAATAGGTTCAAAGCATAAAACACGGACTATTTGATGCTATTTGCTAAGTTTCTTTATTTTTTTATATAATTAGTATTTCATATTCAGATTTTGTTAGGTACAGTTGTATTCAAATTTATCAATCAACCATCAAGCCTTATCTGACTAAGTGAGGTCGCAGTTGTATTCAAATTTATATTATATTTAGATTATTTATTTAGTTAAAATATTTACATAGGCAGAAAGTAAGCTTAAATAGCAGAGATGAGAATGTTATAATGAATGAGTGGACCACAAGACAAAGTGAGATATGAATGAAAGCATTAGGGACATAGTTAGGCAGCACATAGCAACATAATATGGAAAAGAGGACAGAGTCTCAACTTAGGCGTGTGAAGAAAAATTGTAAAAGCACTAATAAGAGGGTAAAAGGCTGTAGCCTGTAGGTGTTATCTATAGACTATAATCAGCTATAGATGTTATCTAAAAAACACTGTAGGACAAACCATTTAGAAGTATTTGGAGTTAAAAGGTCTATAATTAAAGACAGTTTATGATAGAATATTATAACACCGGTTCCACGAAATATATATAAAAATAAAAACTGGCTCCACCAATTGGAAAAAGGCTTTGTTTGTCGTTATACACTTAATTACTTTCTTAGTGGGATAAGGCTTGGTTGTTGTTGTATTGTGTTGTACAATCTACACAAAATGGCCAGCAGAAATAAGCTGAAAAGTGAAATAAATTGGGATAGATATCCTACCCAAGTTTTTAAACAGAAGGCATCTATGATTAATTGCTTTAACTTCTCTACTATGCTGCAGCTACCATACTCCAAGATGGTGGTGACAGTTCTCATTTGAAGCACTCATAATCTAATGAGAAGTTAGATTTTGTGGAAACTCTAGCAAAACCGCTTATGATTTTTCTACATGTTGGCTTGGATACTGAAAATAGAGTTCTTTCATGGTGGAGGGTAACATCACAGGAAACGGCACATGAAGCCATGGAGTAGAACCTACAGCCCGTTTGATTGAGATTCCTCTCAATGCAAATGAGATAACTGTGCTTCCCAATATAATGTTTACACCTACTATCAAAGCAACATTTTCTGGCTTAAAAATACAACTGCTTTTGAAGCCTCTCAAAAACTATAACAAATGGCTAGTATAAGTAGGATTTGCTGAGTGTTGAAACTACAGGTCTATATGTCTAACTAAGAAACATATCTAACACAATTTGAAATGAAAAGTAGAGAATGATTACCTTTTCATACATCTTGATGGCTGGTGCATTTGATGCTCTCACAAATAGATCAACAAAATAGGCTTTGTCACTGCAAAATCCAATTCTAACTTATATCAAGACCTCCACACAGACACACAGAGATTAAAAATGAAAGATATGGATAGCGCCTTACATGTTGTCACTGATGTCTTCGAGAAGATTCATTAGTTTCTTGGCTAATTGTTGCCTGCGATAGTCGGGAGCAACAGTTACTGCAGTAACATGACCATGCCAAGATTCTCCTTGCCCCTCAACTTTACCCATAACTAAATTACATTAATGATATCATGCATTAGCAGATGCAAAAAAAGAGAGAAAAAAAAGGGGGGGGGAAAGAAAGAAAACATACTGTAACCCATGATATGGTTACCGGGGCCTTGGGCGAGGTGGAAATAGTCAGGCCATCGTGCTAGGTAGGTCATGTAGAAGGACATGTTAAACTGAAACAAACAAACTTAAGAATTAAGAACAAATGAACTTATTAAAGTGAAATACACTAGATTGAGTAGTTACATACAGTTTCAGTGAGATGGTCAAGATTGACATTTGTAAAACGAAGAAGGTCGTTGCAGCAAAACCTACGTATTGTCGTCATCTTCAAACAAACAAACAAATTCTCAAAACAAATCAGATCAGGATCTTTCAAATTTCAAATTGAGAGGGATCAACTCACCAATCGAGGCAGACGGAGGCGAGGAAGCTCCGGCGAAGATAAAATGGAAGGCGTCTTTGTCTTTCAATCGCTGGGATATATGAGAACTAGAAGTCAGAGTTTATAAATCATTTTATATATTAATTAATGAACCTTTAGTTTATCAGCTCATGTAATTAATAAATGATAATTTTATTTTTTTTAATTGAATCAGTCCTATCCTGCTCAAAGTGATTTTTAAACTGACTTTATGCACCTCTTGGTGGCTTTTTTGGAGTTTAAAAGCCATCAGTAGCTGACTTGATAACTCAACCAACTTTATACATTGTCCATACTTAGACAAAATTGCGTCACAAATTGTATGTATCACGACTTAACCTGCAATTCGTTCATGTACTGTTGCTAGCTGTAGGCAAAATCGTGCCACAATTTCAACCAATTGTGCCACGGTCTTTGACGAACCAAAAACATGAAATTTAATTGCATCTAATCGTGTCTCGATTACAACAAATCATGCCACAATTTTTCATAACTCCACCACCAAATTTTGAGCCACTTTTCAACATTTTTGCCCCTTGACTCTAAGTTAGCAGTGATATCAATTTAACCATCAACCACCTTGTTGCTCTGTCCATCAATGAATTACTCTTCGACAAATTTGATGAAGTTCAAATAATGCTTGAACCTTGATTTAGACAATGACATGTCAAACACATCCCTCAAATTTTCTTGTAAAATAAGTTTCTTAACTACAGTATCTTTCAATACCACACATTTGTCAAATATATTTTTATTATTTTTAATCTTCTTTTTTTGTTTTAATAGTTGTTTTTATATAGTGGATGAATTTATCTTGGAACATGTAATGTAATTCAATAAAAAAAACTAAACTTAACTCAAAAATTGAAAATTTAGTTTTAAAAAAGTTTCAAACTAAAAAAAATAAAGAAAGGTACTAGAATATTGAAGGGGGTATGTATGCGTAAGCGCTTGCGTCCATCTCCTTCCTTTAATTCCACTAACTTCAAATATTTCATCCTTTTTATTGTTTTCGTTTGCTCCTTAGCTTCATTTCGGACCCTAAGGTACTTTTATTGTTAATTCAATTATAGCTGATTTTATTTCGAATTGTCCTTTTCTTATATCTGTTTGTGGTTCAAGGATGTTTCTCAATTAAGGATTGTCACATGGCTTTTCTCTAATTTCCAGAAATTGGTTGTGGTAGTTGAGATTTTTTTATTTTGGAATTATTTGTGCTCATTAGTCATTATCACTCTCATTTGTTCACAAGGTTCACTTTGTCGTATTTGATTGTATATGTGATTATATAGATTTGTTAACTGTTCTTGATTACGAATTATGGTTGAATTTGAGATGATTTTATTGAGTTCCTGTTTTAATTTGTTATTTTCTAACTCTTGACACCCAAGACTCAGGCCCTGTTAGGATAAATAAACAACTTATTTGCAGCTTATCATGATAACCACTTATGTATAAGCTATTTATATATAGAAAAAGATTGAATAAAGGTAAATAGTTTTCGTATAATCTGTTTTCATTGGCTATTTTGGAGAACTTATGAAAATAAGCTGAAAATAGCTTATGAGCAATGTCCATAAGTTGTTTTCGTAAGTTCTCTCAAAGAGTCTCATGCCAGTAGATAAGCTCAAAGAAGCCAATCCAAACAGGCCGTAGGTTGTACCAATGGGGAAGGGGGAAAATGCTAAAGCTTTTGATTGGAGTTAACTTGCATGTAGTGTTTTCCACAAGGGGTTAACTCGTAGTATTTCTTTAGGGGCACTTTTTTTTATCATCAATAATATAATCAGTGGTAAGTGACTGGACGTGTTTTGATGCTGTATAGATTAAATACGCGCACTCCATCAAGCATGATCAACATCTCTGTTACATGGAGGGGAAAGAAGTTTGTTGTAGACATGAATTCAGATGCCACTGTGAAGGATCTAGGGGAGGAATTGCAAAAATTAACGGATATCAAAGAAGATACCATGAAGCTTATTGTTCCACAGATAGCCGGAAAAACATCGAAACTGCTGGCTCCCTTTTCAACAGAACATGCACTTTTAAGTTTGCAGGAAACTTCCATTACCGAGGTACTACCATTTATACTATATCATGTGGATTGATATTTGACATGTAAATTATGGTTGAGTATGGCCGACAGAAACGTAGGTTTTATTGTTCTAGAAAACTTTGCACTATGTTAGCTGGTGCTTTTCCTTAACCTATTTGAACTAAATTATCATTGAGTTGTCCGAAGGCATCCTCTGTTCTTATGATATCATTGTTAGGCACACATTCTTCAACGTACTTGAGTAGATG
>Ga0228710_1011653_pt1 | contig 11248 bp, 4 predicted proteins | sample MedpolnodulmetaG_FD_177995 | JGI IMG/M metagenome (GOLD analysis project Ga0228710, IMG submission 177995) | Root nodule microbial communities from Medicago polymorpha collected in Santa Monica, California, United States - pink nodules | ecosystem: Host-associated > Plants > Roots > Nodule... | reverse complement strand
GCAGATACCATTAGTGTTTGATAGACAAACAAATTACACGAGGACAATATATAAATCATAAATCATGACATTAAAAAAGAAGTGAGTGTCCTGATTACTAAATAATCATCTTATTTCTATTCATTCTAATCATGACATTAAAATGAAGGATATTGTTTACATTTTTTTTTGAAACATTTATCATGTTTATTTCTCGTATGTTTTTTTTAAGGATATTGTTTACATTATATCATACATTGATATATTTATTATGATGAGAACATATTTTTGCAAAAAGAAATGGCAGATACCATTAGTGTTTGATAGACAAACAAATTACACGAGGACAATATATAAATCATAAATCATGACATTAAAAAAGAAGTGAGTGTCCTGATTACTAAATAATCATCTTATTTCTATTCATTCTCTCTTCTTAATTTCACTTTATTTATTTGTTCATCTATCTATATATTTCCTTCATCAAACAAACAAACAAAGTGCAAAGAAGGTTGTTCCCATTTATTTTTCTTAAGGATTTTGTCAAAAAAATATGGTTTTTATTCTTCCTAGTAACCAAAAAAAATCTCCCCTCTATAATATTTTGTCAATACCTTTATGCTCTTTAACCTAAACTAAACCCTCAAATCTGCCGTAAATCGAAGAAACTGTCTCAAATAAGTGATAGTAGTCTCTGAGTATGAAGAGGAAGAGAAGAAACTTACAAATTGCTTCTTCTTCCATTCAATCAAGAAGCAATAGGAGGCTTGCAACACCAACATATTTTTACTTACCCAATGAGTGTTGGGAACATGCCTTCAAATTTATCATCAGCGATAACTACAACAAACACCGCGACTTGACGTCCCTCTCACTATATGCAAACAAGCACACCCTTTCCTCCCTCGCCTCTTACATAGATTCACCAACCTCACCTCCTTCAACCTCACATGCTCCATTGGTTACCTGGATAATAAGGTCGTTCTCTCAATGGTACCATCAAGGCCATCACTGAGAGAGATAATTGGTCAACGGCGTAGTTATCGTTTTAGTGGCTAAGTGAAGAAACTCATGTGGAGTCATATATGCCTTGTTTACTAGTATTTTGAAACTGCTCCGTTGAAGTTTGGATTTTTAAATTTAAAATGCTTTTTGTTTTAAGATTTTTTTTCCTGAGAAATTAAATTACTTTTTCTTAGTGTGTTTACAAATGTGTATTTTTTTTTATTGGTGTATGAGTGATAATTGCCTAAGCATTTTGTGTAAGACATTTTGTATATAATTCACAATATAATTTATGCAGCTGGGTGTTTTATGCAATTTCAATTTGTATTGCTTTTCATTACTTTACCTTGAAACATTATTTCAAAATAAATAAAAAATTACTTCACCTTGAAACATATTACATACGATTCTTTGGTCATAATATGACCGACATTTTTTTTATCGGAACAACATTGACATAGTGAAGGATTTGCCCGATTGTTGCTTGGAACAAAGGGGTTTGTCAATATGAGGTCACAAATCTTTTACTATTTTTCATTTTCTATCATGTTAGGTTAGATCCAAATAAAGGGTGTCATGTTGCAAAAACTTAATGTCTCTATTTTCTATTTTCTATTTGTATGTGCAACCAATAGTTCCAACTCAATTAGTTATCTTATTTAGAGATTTAATCATGATGTACGACTTAATGTAATGTACTAATCTAGGTATCATGATTTCCCTTGGAATGGTTCAAGCCTAGTACGGACAAGAGGTTTCTTTTCATGATAGTTCTCAATTTTTGAAGATAATTAAATTTTAGCAGAAATATATTAGAACACATTCAGGAAAATTCTACCAGAAGAATTGTAGTTTTCGTGTTCTCAATATTGCATAGCATGTGGATTATGCAACTAAGCTGCCAATGACATATTTGGAAGTATGTGTGCGCTTCAGTATAATGGTTACTTAGAATCAAGTTCCATAGGATATACTTTGAGCAAGCTCTCATTATTTTCCCATTTCTGCTTGCAATATCCCAACTCATGTTCATGTCGTGTTCTCGATGTCAACCTCCATGTAAGTGTAAGTGTGTTCTTTTACTCAATTTTTTATTTCTTTTTCTTCTTTTGAGGTTTTAGTTTTTGTGATTTTGTTCTTTCCTCTCGCTCGGAAAATTGATGACAAGAAAAGGGTTCCTTAATTTTTAATTTTTTAGTCAAAAATAAAATTTAGCAATTTGTGATGGACCCTTTTTGTTTTCCCCTCTTTTTGTTTGAATAAATCGTAATGCTGTTTTGATTGGTGAAAAGAATGCCTTCTCTGTTATTTCTCCTAGTTCATCGTTCTTCTGGATGAGTCATGTGTTAAGGGAACCGTGGATTTAAGATTTTTCTTGAAATACTTGTGTTTTTTTTTTCTTTCTATATCTTCCTATGCAGGCAGAGGAAGGGAGTGACGAAATGTATTACCAAGTCTTGCTGGTTCCTGAAAATCATGTGAGGCTTATCTATGATGTCGTCTTATTTTGGTTTCATTTTTAGGTTTGGGGGAAATCATGAAAATGGGAAAATGTCTCAACTCCTACGTTGGAATTTGCCTTAATTGTAACATGCCTAACAAGGATAGCAGTATCATGACCAAAAAAGAAGTTGTTGTGATTGTTAGTATGAATTATTGAGATTATCGATGAAATTTGTGGTTGAACTGATTTTTATTATGTTACATCTAGGATTAACTAAAGAAGCATATGATTGAAGTAGAGCCATGAAGTTCACAAAATCCTCAAACCACTCTAGATTCTACAAATTGGAAGAATGACATACTCAAAAGTTAAAGGGTTTTGGAAAAGAGGGTGTGTGTGTTGTCATGTAAGTTCAAGCTCTAGTGCAGACAATAGAGCTCAAAAATTAGAGAATTTGCTTGTGAAATCTTGCCAAAGATCCACAAAGGAATTAGGTTGTATAAGATGTAGCAACAGAGTTGTGAATTTTAATAGTTCATCTTCTTTAACCAGAACTCAACTATGATTTGGTATTTTACAAAATATAAAAACTGTTTTCATTTAGGTACCTTGATACCATGAATAACAAACATCAAAACTATAAGTGACCCCAATTATTAAGCTCCTAGGACCAAATGACAGTGATACATGTGACAATCATCAAGTTGATGATGAAGGTATGGTACTCTAGTTATACTGTTCATTTTATCTAAAATTTTGGTCAAGTTGTTGGTGAAATTTCCTTATAGTTTTGCTTTGAGGCATTTCTAGTGTGTCAGTTTTTAGGTATTCATCTTTGTTTACACTCGTTGGTTTGAAAGTGGGTAAGAAGAAAACATGGCATCAATTAATGATGAGCTTTAGGGAATATTTAGAATAAGTAACAAGTAGCGCAGGTTTAGTTGGCATGATTCACTAGAAAAAGGAAATAGATTTATTTTTTTTGTCTGGAGAAAAAGGAAATGCATAAAGAGAAAAAAAGAAACAAGTCAATATAATCCTTTGGAATAGTATGGAAATCCCATTTTGTAGCAGCTAGTAGTTGTAGGAACAGGCCAAGTAATTGCTGTCGGTAATTTCCAAAATAATGTAATCACTTTAGAACTAAAAGTTGTAACTCTTCATCAAGAGTTAACTCTTCACGGGAATCATTCATATACATTAGAACCTTTGGCAAAGGATGCTTAATGAACCTTAACATTGACTCAAGTGTATATGATTATAACCTTTAGCAAATGGGTGCTTAATGAGCCATAACATTGATTCAAGTCAAATGGGTGTTTTCTCTCATGTGAAGGGTCATATAATGCACTATAAATGCTTGACATTTGGGCATTAATTTGACATACAGAAACAAGAATTTTGCCGCAAATCCCTCAAATTTGCCGCAAATCGAATAAAGTCTCGCAATATGAAGAGAAGAGAGGAAACTCACAAATCGTTGATTCTTCCATTCAAACAAGGAAGCTTGTTACAACAACAGCAACACAATTTGATTTTTACTTACCTGACGAGTGCTGGGAACGTGCCTTCAAATTCCTCATCAGCGACGGCGACGACTACACCACTTCCTGCAACTTTCTGTCGTCTCAAAACAGTTTCTCTCCATCACCAACTGTCTCAAATTATCTCTCACTATCTGCACACAAGCACACCCCTTCCTCCTTCGCTTATTACATAGATTCACCAACCTTACCTCACTCAACTTTACTTTCACTCGCAACGACGTTTTCTCCCTCCGACGCGGCACCATTATCGCAGATGGGTTGAAAAACTTCTTCCCAAAGAAGATTACAACTTTAACCTCTCTCATTTGTTCCAAATTTTATTATCTCGATAGAAGTGAACTGGTCTTCATCTCCTATTGTTTCCCCAATTTGCAGCTGCTTGATTTGAACAATTCTTGTTGCATATCTGAAGAAGGTATGGCTCATCTTTTAAGGAGATGTTGTAACATTATACATTTAAACTTATCCAAATGTTTAGGAGTGAATTTGCTGCGACATGCGATGAACTTTGAAACATTCGTTGATGATGAAACACTCTATGTTATCTCAAAGAATTGTAGTGGGCTTTTGCAGCTATTATTGGAATATTGTTTCGTTGTCACACACAAGGGAGTGAAACATATGGTAGAAAACTGCACACAACTAAGAGTGATCAGTTATCTTGGTTGCCGTAAAGTGGATGATAACGTCGTTTTCTCAATGGTACCATCAAGGCCATCATTGAGAGAGAAAATTGGTCGACGACGTGTTTATTGTTTTAGGGATAGGGACTGAGTGAGGGAACTCTTATGGAGTCACAAATGCCTTGTTTACTAGTATTTTGAAACTGCTCCGTTGAAGTTTGGATTTTGAAATTGAAGACGTTTTTTGTTTTAAAATTTTTTTCTTTAGAAATTACTTTTTCTCAGTGTCAGTTTACAAATGTGTATTTTTTGCCTAAGTATTTGTGTAAGATATTTTGCATAATGCACAATATAATTATGCAGTTGGGTGTTATATACAATTTCAACGTGTATTGCTTTACCTTGTATTCTATTACTTGGATAAGATTCTTATGTCATAACGTAACCGACATTTTTTTATATTGGGTCAATATTGACATTGTCAAGGATTTGCAAGATTGTTGCTTGGAACAAAGGGGTTTTCAATATAAGGTTACAAATCTTTTACTATTTTTCTTTTTCTTTCTTGTTAGGTTAGATCCAAGTAAAGGGTGTCATGCTGCAAAAACTTCATGTCTCTATTTTCTATTTGTACGTACATTTGTAAATACAAAGTTGGTATTCATGTTTCATGTTTTAGAGATTTAATCATGGTTTCCCTGGAATAGTTCAAGCCTAGTACGGCCAAGAGGTTCTGCTTGAGTTCTTTTCATGATATTTATCAATTTGAAGATAGTTTAATTTTAGCAGGAAATATATTAGAACACATATTGTTAGTTTCAGGAAATAAAATCTATAAGAATTGTAGTTTTCGTGTTCTCTCAGGTTCAACTAATATTGCATAACATATTTGGAAGTAAGCGTGCACTTCAGTACAATGGTTGCTTAGAATCCCAACTCATGTTTATGTCTGTGTTCAATATATGCCATCCTCTGTAAGTGTAAGTGTTTTATTTTACTCAATTTCTTATTTTTGGGGTTTTAGTTTTTGTGATTTTGTTCTTTCTTCTCGCCCGGGAAAATTGATGACGAGAAAAGGGTTCCTTAATTTATATTTTTTCTAGTAAAAAATAAAATTTGCGAGCGATCCTTTTTGTTTTCCCCTTTTTTTTGCTTGAATAAACAGTAACACGTGCTTTTGATTAGTGAAAAGAATGCCCTCACTTTGCAGGTACCCTGCGCCATGAATTACCGTAGTGATTGCTTCGTTCTACTTCTGTCCGACTCTACTGACAAAATCAAACTACTTTTATTATCAAATCATGTACATTATTGTTCTTTGATATTTGATATCTACCCTGACATTGATGAGCCCTGAGTTCCAGATGACCTAAACTTTTACCGTTTTCGAAGGAAAAAAACTAAAAGGTAGTGTTAGTAATAAATTACTGGAGTCATTTCACAAACGTGTATTTTTTTATTAGTGTATGTGTGATAATTGCCTAAGTATTTGTGTAAGATATTTTGTATAATGCACAATATAATTTATGCAGCTGGGTGTTATATGCAATTTCAATGTGTATTGCATTTACTTGCTTTACCTTGTATTCTATTACTTGGATAAGATTCTTGACAAAATTGTTTTCTCTAACTGTTTCATTACATTGTAATGCGTATTTATACAATGATGTCGTCTTGGGCATCAAATATCTTGGGTACCAAGTATGTCTTACTTAGACCTCAATTATCTCTAACTAATATACAATATACTTGGGCAGCAAGTATCTCTAACTTGGGTCTCAATTATCTCTAACTAATATACAATATGCTAATAATTTCTACAATGAATATTTTATATTCTAATACGCCCATGCATTGGAAACGAGAGATTGTCGAATGTTGAGACCCAAGTTAGATATACTTGATGCCCATATTGTATATTTGTTAGAGATAATTGAAGCTCAAGTTAGACATATTTGGTGTCCAAGACAACGTCATTGTATAAATACACATTACAGTTGTTGATCCTCCATACCCTAAACCAGTAATGTCTGAAAAAATTGCTTCATTTGTGCTATGTTAACCTTCTGATAACAAGTTTATCCCAAAATCCGTAACAATTTTATTGACTTCGAAAATGTGCTAAAAAGATTTAATAACTTTTATATATAACAAATATTTAAGGACGAAGCTAGAAGGTGGAACAAACATGGGTCACATTCCCCCAAACATTTTTTAATTTTTCTGTGAGATGAAGGTTATCGTCTATTTACAGATGTTTTGTGTTATATGCAATGTCAATTTTTTTTAGAGAGAATATGCAATTTCAATTTGTATTGCTTTTCATTGCTTTACCTTGAATCATATTAATTATAAGATTCGTATGTCATAACACATAACCGACATTTTTTTATTGGGACAATATTGACACACTCGAAGGATTTGCAAGATTGTTGATTGGAACAAAGGGGTTTGTCAATACGAGGTCACAAATCTTACTATTTTTTATTTTCTATCATGTTAGGTTAGATCCAAATAAGGGTTCCTTTATGTTGATTCACTAATGTCTAATTTTGTAATTATTTTACTTAAAACATTTTTTTTGACACAATCTATGAAGCATAAACATGAACATGAACACAACACTGAAACGTTAATGTCGATATCTATGTTTGAATTGAGTTGACAATTCAACAAATTGATAGTTATGAATTAAAGGGTAAAATTGAAATAAAGAACTTATAATTCGTTCTATTCTGTCCACTTTCCAAAAAATGGAGTGAGAAATTAGTCCATTCCATCATAAAATATCAAAACAATATAATGAAATCTTTGTTCCACTCCGTTGGTTTCAATTTTTATTGCTTCATCTCTCTCCATTGAAAAATTCTCAATTTCCATTTCTATATAAAACATGTTCAATCATTATGAATCAATAGCGGAAGCAAACAAAACATTAAACATGATTATGATCGGATCTACCACATATTTTATTTATCAAGGATATTAATAACTAAAGGTATTAGGAATACTTAGATCAAGCTTTGATGGTAGTCGGCTGATTTGGTTCTTCCTCAACCGGTACCTTTATGCCCCAAGTTTGCCGTGTACGGTGTATTGAGGACCATAACCTGTTATAGTGTGATTGTCATTAGTGTTTTCAATTATTCCGTTAATGGGTCATCCAGACATCCACTCATTGAGTTCATTTCAAGTAATTAAATATTTAATTAATTATCCAATTAGAAATCTAATAGCCTTATTACTTAATTTGATCATTAATCAATTAAGGCTCACAATTAATAAATATATAGCTAATATAATTATTATTACATATTTGTCCACATAACGATATCGAAATATATAATTAAATAATAAAATGTTCCAACATACTTCACTATTTTCTTCGGGATTCGGATCTTATCACACCATACAAACACACATTCATCGCTTTCTTTGATTTGAAATTTCTGTTTTAAATTGATACCATGAAGAAGAAGCTTGATACCCATTTTTCTATTCTATTTTTTTTTATAAACAAGATACGTTCTAAAAAACTTTTTTTTTTTAGCAAATGTTCTAAGAAGCTTGATCCATGAGGAATTCGGAATTCTATCTTGGAAATGTTCAAAAAAAAGGAGTACTAATGATACAATACAATTATATAATGATATCAATAACACATGACTCACTTTATGAATGTTTTAATCTCAACCTTTTCTTTTTAACTTGATGGCTCTTATTCATTCTCATCATTCCGTACAAAAGTCAAAATTGTCATTTATTGATTTTTAATTGTAAATTAGGTTTTGCCTTAATTTGTATTGAAACTTGGATCGACAATCGACGCACGAAGAACTGAAGAAATGTTATAATGAATAAATCAAAGGAGATAAGAGAGTAAGAAGAATTTGATTCGCTCTAGGGCGGAGAAGAGGAATCAATCTTCCTCGGAGATTGAACCGTAACGGTGGGGTTGGAAGAGAGATGGTAGCAGAAATTCTTATTGTGGAAAAAAAAAGATGGAAAGGGAAGTGAGTTTATGAGACTTTTTAATCTCAACCATCTATTTTTGATTTAATGGTTGATGTCATTCTCATATAAGATACTAAGATAGTCATTCTCATAGTATACATTCTCATAGTCACTTCTAATAACCTATTTGCACCAACCAAACAAAAAAAAACCTCTCTCAAATCTTCACCGGAATTCCAATACCTAACACTCACGTCTTGAATATGAAGAGGAAGAGAAGAAACTCTCTCAAATCTTCTTGTTCACAACAACAAATCGTTGCTTCTTCTTCCATTCAAACAAGAAGCAAAACAAAGAGGAGACTGGCAGAAATAGTTTTTTACTTACCCAACGATTGTTGGGAATCTGTCTTCAAATCCGTCATCAGCAACAAATACGACGACTACAACAACCGCCGCAACTTGAAGTCCCTCTCTGTCGTCTCCAAACAGTTTCTCTCCATCACCAACCATCTCCTATTTTCTCTCAAGATCATCGATCAAACACGTCCTTTCCTCCCTCGCCTCTATCGTAGGTTCACCAACCTCACCTCCCTCAAGCTCACATGCCCTGTCACTGACCTCGACATTTTACTCCGCCAAATCTCTCATTTCCCATTGAACCTCACGTCAGTCGTTCTCTCCCTCAAACACACCTTTCCTGCAAATGGGTTGCACGCAAATTGGTTGCGAGGCTTCTCCCGAAAGATTACAACTTTAACCTCCCTCGTTTTTTCCACCACTTCTTGTCTCCATAGCAGTGTCCTGTTCCTCATCGCCTATTGTTTCCCCAATTTACAGGTGCTTGATTTGGGAGGTGTCCATCAAATATTTGACAAAGGTATTGTTCATGTTTTAAGGACATGTTGCAACATTACACATTTGAACTTAACCGGCTGTTTTGGAGTGAGTCAGCTGCTGGGTGGGATGAACTTTGAAGTTCCTAAATTGAAGTATTTGAACTTGGCAAATACATTGGTTGATGATGAAACACTCCATATGGTCTCAAAGAATTGCCTTGGGCTTTTGCAACTAGGACTGTCATATTGTCATTATGTCACTGAGAAGGGAGTGAGACATGTGGTAGAGAACTGCAAACAACTGACATATTTGTGGTGTTCCCGTGGAGTGAATATTCACGTCCTTCTCTCAATGGTACCATCAAGGCCATCATTGAGAGAGATAAATGGTCGACGACTTAGTTATTATTTAGTGGCTGACAAAGGGAACTCTTGTTGAGTCACAAATGCCTAGTTTACTAATATTTTGAAACTGCTCCGTTGAAGTTTGAATTTTGAAATTTAAGATGTTTTTTGCTTAAGATTTTTTATGAGAACTTACATTTTTTTAATGTCAATTTACAAATGTGTATTTTCTGATTAGTGTATGCGTGATAAGTATAAGTATTTGTGTAAGATATTTTATATAATGCACAATATAATTTGTTGGGTGTAATATGCAAATTTAAATTGCATTACTTTTCATTGCTTTACCTTGAGTACTCTTACAAGATCCATGTAAAGGGTGTCATGTTGCAAAAACTTCACGTCTCTATTTTCTATTTGTATGTACAACCAATAGTTCCAACTCAGTTATGTATCTTATCAACCAATAGAGATTTAATCATGATGTGCGACTTAATATACTGTATTAACCTAGGTACCAATATCAGTTTCATTGGGAATATATAGTTCAAGCCTAGTATGGACAAGAGGTTCTGCTTGACTTCTTTTCATGATAGTTCTCAATTTGAAGATAGTTTAATTTTAGAAGAAAATGTTTTAGGGCAAATATTGTTAGTTTTAGGAAAAAATCTACCAGATGAATTGTAGTTTTCATGTTCTCTAAGGTTCAACAATATTGCATAACATGTGGAGATGCAACTATGGATGAGCTAGTACTTTGATTTATTTTGGAAAGTTTCGGTCTTGCTCTAAGCCAACGTGTGTGTAATACAACTTAGAACTCATTTTCGATCAGAAACCAAGCATTGGCTACTCAATATAATCTAAAAGTAATGATTTGATCTATACAACTAAATTTGTTAAAACAATTCAAAAAAAAAAACTAAATTTGTTAAAAACCTTGCATCTCTGTCCCAATCACTCATGACAACTTTATACAGACTAATAGTTTATCCCATTTTTATACTGTCATGAATTAGTGTATAAATACTTACTTACTATCATGAACCAGACTTAAAATAGACCATATTTTGAGTTAAGAAAAAAAAATTACATATATTACATGAATTTAACCTTTTTTAAAATTATATACATAACTCTTTTTACATTAAACCTATATAATTAATCGTGTGTTGAGTTCTCGTGAGCTTAGCTCAGTTGGTAAGGACAATGCATAATATATGCAAGGTCCGGGTTCAAACCCCGCCACTACCAAAAAAAAAATCGTGTGTTGTGCTTTTTTATTTAATTTAGGCTTAAAGGTATGTTTAGTCCTTGCAAATAGGCGCCATTTAAAATTTCGTCTCTGTAATCGCTAATCCTGGCGATTTACCCTTGCAAAGTTTAATCATTTAAAATTTCGTCCCTTAACCCACTCAATGACTGCCACGTCATCAATTTTCGTCCCTTAACCCACTTACGTGGTAGTCATTCAGTGGGTTAAGGGACGAAATTTTAAATGATTAAACTTTGC
>Ga0228710_1011647_pt1 | contig 11252 bp, 3 predicted proteins | sample MedpolnodulmetaG_FD_177995 | JGI IMG/M metagenome (GOLD analysis project Ga0228710, IMG submission 177995) | Root nodule microbial communities from Medicago polymorpha collected in Santa Monica, California, United States - pink nodules | ecosystem: Host-associated > Plants > Roots > Nodule... | reverse complement strand
AACAAAATTATAAGGACTTTCTATTTTTAGAAAATACAAAATTAGTAAAGAAGAAAATGAAATAAAATAAAGAAAACAAAAAAGAAAGTCAATATCTCTGTCTGGTTTTGGGTCACACTCCTTTTAACACTCTTCTTTGTACTATTGTTGTTTCTTGTGTTTATGCTCCATGATATGCAACTGCAAGAAGTGTGAAGTTGTTTGTGCGAAATATTTAATTAGGTACAACCTCAAATTAAAAATATTTAGATATAAATATAAATGATAAAATTTTAAAGAAATAATTTAGTCATATTACTTAATTTATATCTTTACACGTTTAAATTTTATCATTCATATGTATGTCCAAATAAATTTTATTTAGAGTTGCATTTATATAAGAGTTGCTATGTGTTTGTTTGTGGTTGGGAAATGAGGGGACAACACATTACACATGGATGGATATTCATAGATATTGTATGGAATGGATGAATGAAGACTCAGATAAAGTCAAGTGTTTCTTTTATGTAAAAAGTTGTTGGGGGCTTTCTTTCTTTGTTTTTTGTGTGTTACTTTTTTCATGATTTGGGTCATATTTTCTTATCCTTGTTGATATTTGCTGATGTTGAAGAATAGTATAATTTAAAGCAAAAAGCATGATATTTGAGTGGAAGCTTTGCTCCAATAATCTTATTTTAATTTTAGATAATGATTTAGCTTTTTATATTTCTACTTTATGTCACTGTGGTTATTTATCAGTTTAAATATGAATTTCAATATTCAAATTTGTAGTTTTCTTTCCTTATAAGCTCTCAATCTTAAATATATATTATGCCCAAAAAGAATTTATGATATAATTTTTATATGTTAAATATGTTTTTAGTCCTAATAAAATTAACTATTTCTTAAGTTTAGTCTCTATATAAATTTTGCCCAATTTTATTCTATTTTGCTTTTGTAGGGACTAAATTACGGAATTAAGAACACTAAGTTTTAAAATGGGAACTCAAATTCGACAATTTTTACCCCAAAGTTTTCAAGATGCCTATGTTTTGAGGCTAAATTTTGATGATGTGACAAATGCGATGTTTATGTAGTTGAGTTGATGTCGCACACTTTATGTAGATTCTCACCTAACAACTCATTTCTACATCATCAAAATATACATTATTCGATAGTCGATATCATAGATGCGACTAAATTTTATGCAAGACAGTGTCTAGGTGGAGTATCTCGTAACTATTTATTTCTATTTCTTTTTGTCATCAACTCAAATGTAACTTTGCTAAGCTCAAAATCATTTTTTTTCCTTACAAGAACCTGTAATTTGTTTATTTTTGAAGTAATTTCGATCCTTCATAGGAGAATAAGCGAACTGCATTCTGGTAACTTAATTCAGCTAGTTCCTCTTTTGTAATCTCTAGCATAGATGCAACATAATCAAGTACCTGTATGTAAAATGAAATCAAGAGTGTCAATTTATTAGAATGGTGTTTTAAAAATCGGACCGAGACCAAACCAGTGAGACTTCCATGTCATGATTCAATCTGGACGTCAAATACAGTCCCGATTTGGGTCGAACCAACCAGCAAACTGGCCGGTTCTCAGTTCAACTCGTTGAACTAGCCAATTCAGTCTGGATTTGAAAACATTGATTCTAAAGCTTTGCCACCCTTCATCCCTAATATTGCAATTTAAGAGGGAAACACCCTCATGCACTGAAGATAGCATTACATTTTCATACCTTGGGTTAATCAAGTATATTTGACATGAGAACAACCTTCCTTATGGGGAAAGAAACCTATTGGTTGAACTTGTTTCAAGAAACCTTCCATACATGAAACTATATCAAGAGAAAGATTTCTGTTAATTTGAAACTAGAAGCAGCTGAGAGCTAGGTTTTGAAAGCTTCAAAGAGAGAAAATGCAATATATTCATGTATTCTTAATTATTACCAGAAAACCATTTTTTTCCACAGAGCAAGCTAAGAGGTTTTCAATTCTATAGTTAATGATATAAGAAGAAATGCTTATTTTGAAAGGGCAAAGTGACAATAAAGGAAAATACTTGAGCAACTTACGTTATGAATGTTAGCCGGATGGTTGAGTGTTTCCTTCGGTAACGTCGAAGCATCAGTTAGGACTTGGGACGAATTAGCGGGAGAAGAATCAGAAGTTGAGGATGAAATTGTTCTTTGTTCATGAAGCTCATTGTCAAGAGAAGCATCTCCTTCAACAAACAAAAGAGAATCTATGTTCGACTTTGGTAGCGCATCAGGTGCATCGGTCTCCAACAGCACCCTATCAGAAGAGACCTAAATAGAATAGAATATAAGAATGTCACTGTTTTGACATTTATAGTATAAGATAACATTGAGCATCAATCATAGAATAGAAGTGATAAAAATCACCATCTTCAGCATTTTCTTCGCCTTATTAGCTTTTAGTGACATAAGAAACCCAGAGAAGGAAAAATAAGCACCAAGCTTTGAAAACTCAGGAACCATCTCAGCTGAACCTAGGTAAGAATGAAGGACAACACCAGCAGGAAAAGGTCCCACAGACCTGGAACATTTAGAATGTTTTTAAGGTCGCTACATAATAATCGCTGATAATATCTATCAATTACCATAACAACAATAAGAATTAAAAAAACATATGGGCGCAGAAAAATTGTAAGGTCCAGGGATGTTTATAGGTTCGAACAGCTTTTCTATTTCTCCAGAATGCTTTCTTCCTTATTACATCACAGTTACGAGTTATATGTCTACATTATGGTAATAATCCACACAACGCATAGACTTCTAAATGGAAAAGCATATCTTACTATTTGATTAGACTCGAAAGTCTAACCTGAAAGGAGGCTTAGGATGTAAAACTCGGCAATGTGGCAGTTATGTGTTATGTAGAACAGTCATGTAGTTGCTATATACTCACAGTATAAGATATAAATGAGGGTTTCGAGGAAACTATTGTGTATGTTGGATGGTTTTGAACAAGACTCATTCCATGTAGAGGTTTCTCAACTCTGGATAAGCATCCTTAATATAGTTTCTTGAAGACTTTGTTTGAGAATTAGAAAAGGAATGCAGGGAGGGAAAGGAACATTCTTTCGTGTGAACTGTTCAATTTTTTGTTGATACGAAAGTGCAAGTGAGGATATGCACAAAATACCGCAGAGGGTGTGATTCTTGAATTCAAACTTGGTGCAATCACAACTTGCTTCGGGGGTTTGAAACTATGCCATCACTCATAGAAATCCAACTTTTCCATCTTATGCTGCCATCGATACAACTCCCAGTGCTGAATCTCATGATTTTCGGTAATAATCACCGAATAATCATTTTCCTTTTTGTTTATCCCTGAGTTAACTGTTTGAAGTTTTCATGTTCTCTTGAATTAAAATGAATTGTTCTTTTTAATCATTCGTGCATTTGTTTAGGCCCTATTTGAATAAACAACTTAATTAAACACTTCTAACAGATAAAATAAATTTAAATTGTTTGTATATAAGCTATCATGGATAGCATAGGGAGAAGCTGAAAACAACTTATGAACGTATCATAAGCTTTTTTCACAAGCTCTCCCAAAGAGTCTCGCAAGTGCTTATGTTAGTAGATTAGCTCAAGTAAGTCAATTCAAACAAGTCTTTAGTTTTTGTTAAGAGGGGAAATGGAAGAAGAGAGATAACACTCTTATGTATCATTATGGTCCATCTTGAGGGGTAGTGATGGAAATAGATTTAGAATTAATGTTCCGCCTATCTTAGATCATTTGTATAAAAGTAGAATAGATTCGACGCACCGTAGGAAAGAGAATAAACACTAATTACTCCTCTTGTAAACTGAATAATGCAGAAAACTAAAGAGAGATGTTAGTGGAGACAAGGAAAAAGCTACATTGGACAGACACCTTGCGCATCTCATTCCATCATTGACTTAATATTGCAGAACTTTGAGAAGAATATACTCATCCATAAAGAGACAGCTGCACATCATAAGACGATTACAACCATCGTATGTTCAAAGAACGGTCTTATTTATTTATTTATTTATTGCATCACTTTACCAAAGGAACGGGTTTTCTAGATCTCTAGATATGGACTATTTTCTTTTATGTTTTGGTTCTCTGTGTTATCAAAAACTGAGGTGACTTATGAATTTTATAAGATCTAATGAATTTTCAATTTAAGTTTTATTAAGTCATTTATGTGATTTATTTTATTTTATGCATTTTGTTTTCTATGTAAATATACAAGTATAAATATAATTTTGCATTTTGGCGGATCTTACGGTTCGTGTTATGAAACTCAACTTTGACAACATTGTTGTTTGCTATTTAAAAAATACATCCTCGCATCATTATTCTCAAGTAATCTTTTAAAGTAAGGAATCGCAACAAAAGAGAGAAGAATAGATATGCATACTTCATTAACTCAAGAAGATCACCATAAGCACGAACACAGTGTACGGATGCTGGCTTGTTTAACTCTTTAGCAAGTTCAAGCTGCTGCCTTAATACTTCAACCTGCATAGAGACGACATCTTAATGCATTAGCCAACCAACAATTCAGCTAACATTCTTCAGCAAGAAAGGACCGTCTTTTGTCATTGATACATGATTATTGATTAGTCGATGTGTTTCACATTAAATTTACAGCTTCATATCATTTTCTCTTCAATAAAATCAGGTTTTCACGAAGTCCAGAACTCTATTTGATAATATGGAAATGAAATGACATCCTTCACTTTAAGGTCATGGGACTGGACTCGAATCCTTGTATGATGTATGCACTACTTTAGAGGTTGCATTTAACACAATTTTCATCATGATTTTCTATTAAATTACAATAGAATTATGAAATTCTATTGCAGTTAAATCTCGATTAGGCCTTTCTATAAACATCTTATATCGTCGAACTCACATAAGAAATAAAATTCTCTCTTCAGAAAGATTCAAATTGCTCACAGTTTCTCATGAACTCTTCAGAAATATTCAGATTACAGTAGTATGCATATATAAACAATAGCGAGCAAAAGTGCATCTAATTATTGCTTCAAATGAACCTATTAGAGTTTCAAAATTGTCAACAAAAAATACATTGTAAAGCCAAAGAATGGGGAGCTATTAGCTAATACCTGCTGAGAAAAATCAATCTTCTTTCCTTGGGAACCTTTGTCCAATCCAATCTGTGGAAGAAAAGAAAAACTCAGTCACATCAACTGTTAAGCTGACGATATTCACGATATCCTACACAACTTTCATTGCTAGATTATTACAGGAAAATCAGTACTGTGTATTGTTTGTACTGTTCACTAAACACAATTCCATACATAGATTGTGTATTCAATAGTAAAAATCAGAATTATATTAAAATTGAAATTTAACCAAAAAGTTTAATACCTGACATGTTATAATTGGTAAAAATTACAAAATACTTATAGAACATTATCAATACTTGTTCATAGAAAAATAAAATACCTCTCCAACTGCAGCGGAGGGTGTAGAGTCAAAATACTCTTTCAACGTCTTCAACCAATTAGGGCTCCTCTCTGCAACATACCTGAAAAATATAGACCAGATATAAACTTACATAGCACTGAAAAGTTAGATTGACGGCGTGTCTAACATGTGTCAGTCTCCTAAATCAACACGTGTTTACACTCGATCCCTTTCAGTGTTTACAATATCAATATCATGTGTTGCGTATGTGCGTCATAGGATATAGGATATAAATTACAGAGAAACGTTATTTGAACATCAATTTGAGACAACAAAATTCGACAAAATTCTGAATGGCTAATGCAGTTCAAACACGTGCTTAACGCAGTTTAATAAATGGCTAACTAGTATTTTAAGATCGGATAGCTCACTAACCATCGATTCAACTTAATTAACCACAAATGTTAACATTATTAATTACAATTTCAGGTACTCCAACTACATGTAGATTTTAACACTTTAAAATAAAGGTTACTCACATTGAAATTTGTGGCTAGTAAGTTCAATATATAGTTAATAAGTTGTAACACCTGATATATTTATTAACTAAACGTAACACTTCATCAATCGCGTGTTGCATTAACCTTTTTTGGGATATAGTGGTTAACTAATCTGTTAGGGGAGAGGAAAATATTAGTAACAGGAATCAAACCCCTCCCAATAGATAACACACTAGGCTACTTGTTTGGGATCTGCATAGACAATCTAAAAGGTTGTCAAAATTTATTGATCCAAATTGATCGGACATAATGTGTTTGCATTTTCGATATATTCAGATACCAATGATACAACAAATTATACTTCTACGATCGGTGGTGACCTTGAGCACAGATTAATACTCAAATGTATATACGAATTATACTTCTACAATCAGTGGTGGCCCTGAGCACGGATATACTCAAATATATATACCAATTATACTTCTACAGTCAGTGGGCACAGATTAATACTCAAATGTTGTATATACGAATTCTACTACAATCAGTGGTGACCTTGAGCACGGATTAATAATCAAACGTATGATACAACAAATTATATGTTTGCAGTTTCGGTATATCCAGAGACCAATGATACAACTAATTATTTCTACAATAAGTGGTGACCTAGAGCACGGATTAATACTCAAATGTATATACGAATTATACTTCTACAACCAGAGTGATGACCCTGAGCACAGATCAATACTCAAATATATCTATATATAAATTATATATTGGTTAATATATGTTTACCCCCTGTAATATTAGCGGTTTATGATTTCCCCCCGCCATATATAGATTTTGTGCTATCAAAATTCATGAAGGTCCAAAACCAGAAACCGCTAATATTAGAGGGAAAACATATATTAACCCATTATACTTCTACAATAAGTGGTGACCCTGATCACAGATTAATAATTATATTAGACGGCGTGTGTGACTTATAAAAAAACATGGGATAATAGTCACTTTAGTCCTTGAATATGTGATGAGTAGTCACAATAGTCCCTCAATGTATCAAAATTTAAAAAATAGTTTTGTGCACTCTGTTAATCAAAATAGTCTCTGACGCTAAAATAATCACTCAATACTCACAATAACTCGTTCCACGTGGGGACTAAAATGACAATAAGTAAATCTTAGAAATTGTGGTTGGGTCTAACACAACCCCACAAAACTGGCCTGTGAGGTGAGGATTGCTCCCACTTATAATGGATCTTGAAGAGGCTCTGATACCATCTTAGAAATGGTGGTTGGGCCTAACACAACCCAACAAAACCGGTTTGTGAAGTGAGAAGTGCCTCCTTTTTATAAACTTTTATTAAGAGTCTCATCTATCCGATGTGAGACTTGGGTTTTTCCCAATAGACCCCCTTACGCCCACCACTCTTTGGGCTTGATGCGTGAATAGGTAGGTGACCCTTGAATTCGACAAGCTCTGATACCATTTTAGAAATCGTGGTTGGGTCTAACCCATCCTTACAGAACCGGCTTTTGAGGTGAGGATTGTCCCCACCTATAAATACATTGTCAGGTCATCTCCTATCAGATATGGGACTCTTAACACTAAATACTTATAAGGACTATTACGACAATAAGTAGGTATATTGAAGGACTAATATGACAAACATTTTAACACTATTTTGATTAACGAAGTGTACAATCATATACTATTTTGAAATTTCGATTCTGTGACGGCTTGTTACACGTTCAGGGAGCAAAATGATTGTTAAGCAAGAAAAAGATAAGAAAAGTGTGAATGAATGAAAAAACGAACCAGGGATGGAGACCAAAGGAAGGAAGGACAGAAGGGTAAGTAACCGACAACTGCTTAACAGAAAACCAATCTTGTTCACAAACTCCGTTAACAGCAAAGTGTAAAACACCACTGTCTTGTGCTGTTTTTATCAATTGTGGTGTCTTGTTTATGATTCTTGGGTCTTGTAGATGACAGTGTGCATCAAACAGTTTCATCATTCAGATTAATTCATAAGCTGCTTATGGCTTCAATTTGTTGGATTGGATGATGTGAGAATTGTGTAACACAGTTTTTCTCTGTCCGCAAATTCCCATTTATCCTATGTAAAAAGAAAAAACAAAGATTTTTGTACCAAAAAAACAAAAAACTAATTTTTTTTTCTTTCAGATTTAATCCTTTTTAAAAATTCTTTTATCTTCGATATCAAATTTCAAAATTAAAAGTATTTTTGCTCTCTTGGCTTACTATCCACCATCATATCATTTACTCCCTCTGATTTTTGTTATAAGAAACAAAACACAAACCTTTTTTTTTTTTACACAAAAACACATATCACCAAGAGAAAGGAAACATATTCAAAGTATTGTCCTATATTATATGTTAATTTAACAATTTATTGAAATTTAATGAGAAAATAAACATTATTATTTATTGAAATTGTAAAATGACAAATAATTTTGGTCAATTTTTTTTTGTTAGAATAACATATAATTTGAATTTAGATTTATTTTATGCATACTCTTATAAATAAGGATATAAATAAAAATTAACGGCTTATACATTTGAAAATTGGTCAATTTTTTTTTTATAAAAAGGACTAAAATTTTTGATATTTTTGTTTCTTATAAAAATGGCTAAAGGGAGTATTTTAGTACACTCAAATTTCACAAAGATCTAAAGGTAAAAATCTTTAGAGTCTGTTTGATCGGTAGATTACAGAGACAAAATATGATTAATATAGTTTATCCTATTCTAATCATTTGTTTGATGCATCAATGAGATAAGATAAATTATTCCTTTTAAATATCATATTCTATCACTCCTTTGTAATTTTTATCCTAAGTTTAAGTTGAGATAAAATTAACAGATCATAAGTTAATGTTTATTTTATTTCTTAATCATAAGATAAAATTGTCATTGTTTGTTTCATTGAAAATGATAAAAATTGCGGGGAGCTTATCGCTTTCTCACTAACTCCGATGAGTTGGTGGACAGGACTCTAGACGACGACATTTGGCATAATCATATTTCTTCGTGTGACGCCTCCTTCGAAACAGACTTTCCACTAAAGACAATTTGGTGCGGCGGCATGTCCTTCATCAAGATGATGCAGCGTGTGTGTCAGGATGAGGGAATTTGGAAGCAGCAGCACATCTGTTTTTAGCTTGTGACATATTTAGTTCTCTTTGGTCTCATGTTTGGCACTGGTTGGGTATTTCTTCGGTCTCTTATGGTGACCTTCGTCAACATTTCGTTCATTTTACCAATATGGCGGGCTTGCCTAGATCCACTCATTTGTTCTTCAGAATCATTTGGTTTGCCTCTATTTGGGTTCTTTGGAAGGAAAGAAATGACCATGTATTCCAAAACACGGCTTCTAATTCTTCAATTCTAAAACACGGCTTCTAATTCTTCAATTCTAATTAAAAGGTTAAACTGACATCTTTCTTATGATTGAAATCAAAACATGTGATATTTAACTACAGTTATCATGATTGGTAGAAACATCTGCTTCTTTGTATGGGTGTCCACTTGTAATCCGTTTTCTCTGCTTTGATGATTTGGTGGTGCTTCTTAGTGTTTGGCACCTTGTTTTTGTAAATACTCTTGGGTGGTTTGCCTTTTGCACGCCTTGTACGGGGTAAATCACAGTTGTTAATTATATATCATTTTAGTTTGTTAAAAAAAGAAAATGATAAAAATTGATATTATATTTACTATATTTCTGGTGTCTGAAAGAATGGTGTATTAGAATTTGAAGTTCACAATTATCTATACTTATTTTCTCTCAATTTTTTTTATCTATACTTATAATTTTAATCAAAATCAAAATTGAAAATGTATGTTCATAGTTTATACACTTTAACGTAATAAAAAGAGCGGTCAGACAGAACGGGATGTCCGTTTGAACGCTAGTATTATATATTATATATAAAAGAAATACATGATTTTGGGATGGTTTTTCACTTCAAATTATACATTTAAACAAATTTACCTATATGAATATTATAATACGGATTATTCTTGACAATCATATGAGGCAAACTAAATCTCTCTCTTTTTTCTTTTTTGGTACAATATCTCTTTAATTCATTAATTTTATTCTAGAAAATTCTATACAACCTCGTATAAAACAAATAACCAAAAAGAGACGGTAAAAAACCCTCACAATCATATCATGAAAAACTATACTGCCACAACTAATATGTTGCAGTTGGAAAAATCCAATTGATAGCTGGCATGCATATAAGAATTAAGATCACCACAAAATTAATAATGTTGTTCGTGACCACTATTCAATAAATATGTGGTAATTAAACTTGAAAAATGTTACCTTGTCAGATAAGGTGATAAGAGAGACTGACGTGGTAAATGTGATATATTGTTGATGTGACAGGAAAGATAGATAGAGATGAAATGAGATGTTGAAAGAGTGTAGAAGAATATGTGGTGTTCAAATATAATGGTTTATTAAACTTATTGATATAATGCTATTTGTTTTGATTGGAAAAGTTTCTATTAGAGATGCAATTATCTAAAGGCTTATATTTTATAAGGAAAATAAAAATACACCACGTGTTTTTATAGGAAAATCTAGTAAACAATTTTGTAAAGAAGGAAGATGGAGAAAGTACTTGTTCCAGATGCAATAAAAACAATCATTAATATAAATGATTTGATAACTTCAATATCTGTTGCATAATTGGAGAGCCTCGAAATCATACTTGAGATCATGCTCAACTTTCAGAATTTACAATATAAGAGATTTAGACACATTTACGTATGGTTGTCAACAAAGAAAAAACAATGTATCTTTGCTTTAGATGTGAGACAATGTTTTTTTATCAAGCGATGTGAGACAATGTAGATTTAGATATTGGAGGTGTTACTAAAAAGGTATTAGGGATGTTACTATTATTAAAGAAATAGTAATTGTGGCGTTAATTACTTGATGTAGCCATTGTCTGACACAGTGTTATATCGTCGCCATGGCAGATTATGGTGGTGGTTTTCGGACTAGCCGCAATGGTTAGTATCGGCCAATATGGTGGGTTTTTTTGCCATAATCCACTATGAAGGCGGCACGAAGCGGGCAGTATGGCGGGATTTTGGCTCAATGCATTCTATCTCCACTATTTTGACAATATGGCCGTGATCTGTCATTACGTGCGACTATCTCCGCTATAGAAAAAAGATAAAGAACGAACAACTCCACTAATACTAATAAAAAAATAAATACTAGACAAAAAAATAGGCTTTCTACATATATAGATCGTTCGAAACAACGATTGTTATGAGCTGTAGCAAAGAAAG
>Ga0228710_1011644_pt1 | contig 11254 bp, 12 predicted proteins | sample MedpolnodulmetaG_FD_177995 | JGI IMG/M metagenome (GOLD analysis project Ga0228710, IMG submission 177995) | Root nodule microbial communities from Medicago polymorpha collected in Santa Monica, California, United States - pink nodules | ecosystem: Host-associated > Plants > Roots > Nodule... | reverse complement strand
GTTTTGCTTCCATTCACCTATTAAACAATACACACTTCCTCTGTCACATTTCCAATGTTGGAGTTTATGCAATTTCACGTTTATCATATTCACAAATTCCTTAGTCCTATCTTGTCGTAGACCTTCATCCTTACTTACATATTATTCAACCAAAGAATGAAAATCATATTTTGCAAGACAGATTCTTCTTTGACAATTTTAGACTTGTGAAGAAGTACAATGACAGACCAGCACCAGCTTGAGGGTGGAAATAGAACGTAAAAGATTATTGATCATGAGCATTTTCACACGTATTTACACTATTACACTATTGGAATGATGTTTCTTGACCCCTGCCACTCTGCTGTAAAATTTATATATGAAGATAAATGCGCAACTGTGAAAAACTTAATGTTCATGTGATCTCAACTGAGTGAATAGAAAATATATGTGTTAGTAAGGTTGCTGCTTGATCTGTCAAGTATCCTTCATATTTCATTTATGGTTTGTGTTTGATAGGCATGAAATTAGATTCTCTCTGGTGCATCTTGTTTGTTAGTGGTGATGAATGTGAGGTGTTTTATGCAGGCATTGGCACAGGTAGGTGGCTTGGTTATGTTACAACCTGAAGTAGGAGGTTCTCGTGAGAATTTCTTCTTTGCTGGGATAGACAAAGTACGATTTAGGAAGCCAGTGATTGCTGGAGACACCTTAGTTATGAGAATGACACTTATCAAACTGCAAAAGCGATTTGGAATAGCAAAGATGGAAGGGAAGGCATTTGTTGGAGGAGAAGTTGTTTGTGAGGGTGAGTTTTTGATGGCCACCGGATCTGCGAGCGAATAATTAGAGCAATCATTCCACCAAAACGAGAGTTGATTTTGCTGCATTTCTTTTGTGCTTCGAGCATTCTTATAGTTGTTTAACTCCAGATTTTTTTATTTGGTATGTTATTGAGTTGGAAACCCAAAACTTTGATCAAGTTAAGATAACTGTGTGCATGTGTTGATTAAAGTTTACAAATTTAAGTTTGAATAATTTCATTCTGCTAAACTTGATTTACAAAAGTAACTTTTTCCTTGCTTCCTTTTTCAAATGAATTTCAAGGCAAAGTTGAGACATGTTTTTAATGGAACTCCAACCGAAAGCCTTGCAAGAGGGTTTCTCAGTTATATAATTTGAATTTTGAAGCGTGAATCTATCTATTCTAAAAAAAAAAAAACTCACTTCTAATGACACAAGGCAGAATATCACACCCTTGATTTTGTCATGTTTCTTCACATCCACGTAAATCTTGTACAATATCTTTATTAGTTTTCTATTAAAGGTTTGTTTGGATCGACTTATTTGAGTTTATCTACTAGTATATACTCTCGTGACACTCTTTGAGAGAACTTATGAAAATAACTTATAACATACTCATAAGTTGTTTTCAGCTTATTTTCATAAACTCTTCTTATGAAAATAGCTTATACATGGCAGGAAAATAGTTTGCATAAATAGTTTCCATAAACACTTATTTTGTAAGCTGTAAAATAAGTAGTTTATCTAAACAGACCTATATCCAAACTAGTTAATCGTAGTATCTCTCAAGCTTCTTGGCTGTTTACATATTTTCCTCCCAACTATGTCCATATAATATAAGTAAGTAAGAAAATAACGGATTGCACTTGTGTGACATTAGCTTTTAGTGACATTGGCGACATTGTTTTTATCCCTCTTAATCAATCATCTTTCATCTAGGTAATTTATTTTAATCATTTATCAACCATTATCATGTAAAATCCAATAATATCACCAAAGTCACAAAAGCTAATGTCACCCAAGTAAAACCCCACCTTTTTCCCTCTCCTCCTCACCCGCGCCAATTCTTTTTTCCTCAACTCTCTCCCCACCTCTATCCTAACCTCCTCCCTCGAGATTTTTTCTTCCCCATCTCCTCTCATTTTTCTCCCTTAACATGAATATTTTTTTCTCCCTCACCCTTGCCAGCACCACGTCCATCCTCCTTAACAAACCTATCAAATTGCTTTGCATATTCATATTTCCTATCATATATATTTTGAAGTTATTATTGGAGTATTAGCTTCAAATAGAGAACTCACATAATACTTGCGTAAAACCCGTATAATACAAACACCGTGTCAAATCAAGCAACTATAGTTAGACGGATTTTTTGGGCAAGGTTAGACAATCCTGAATAAGGATTCTTCTTATATATATATGTGTGTGTATGTGTGAGTCAGGATCCGTTGACACCAGGTGTAAGTTTAATGACTTACACCAAATCTCAACCATTAAAATTAATAAATCATATGGTTCATATTAAATGAATTAAAATATAATTTCCTTTCCATGCACCTGCAGTGTAGCTCATTATTGTTACCGGAAATTAAACTCACGGCTTCACATATCTCTTCTTCTTTCGTTCAGTGCATATCACATGATCTAAGGTCTTGATAAAATTCCTAATTCCATAATTTGTTTATGTATTTATGAGAAATCATGGTATTGATTCATGTTTTATGAGTTCAAAGTAATTCAAAAAATTTGATCGAAAAAATGTATGGATATTTGCTAGTTGTGGTTATTGCTACATCGTTCTTCATCTGCATCTTTCTTAATCGAAAACATCGATTTTATATTCCATTCCACAATAATTTGAATTCATTAATCCTTTCATTAAACAGTGATTTTGTACTAATTGTTTCTTTTGCCGTTTGGCAAACCTAAATTATCAAAGTGCAGATCCCAAACTTGAGACTCACACATGATTCTCAAATTTCATATCATTCATTAAAGTGTAAACGAACCACAATTTGATGGCATCGAAATCTAAATTTTTGGAAAATGAAGGACTCCAAGCAAGAAAAATTATATGATCGCTGGAAGAAAGGAAGCGATGGAGACCAAGTTTTTCTCTAAAATTACCAAGCGTCTGGAGAAGAGAACAGAGAGGGAATTGCATGTGTCTCACTTTTGATTTCTTTTAACCCGACAGATGGAAGCCGTTGGATTAATTTTATTTAATGGTTGAGATTTTGTGTAAGTCATTAGACTTACACCTGGTGTCAACGGATCCTGCCTCTCTATATATATATATGTGTGTGTGTCTGTTCGACTTTATCTTTCATGCTTTATAATTTATTTATATGTAGGGAATCAGAGAAACTCTAATGTATATTGGAAAGAATTTCCAAATCAACTAATTGGTTATATGTTTGAAAATCCAGATATTCCAATCATTTTGATATTACAATTGACTAAGTTTAAATTACATAAAAGTAATTTTTTTTTAAAAGATATTACCTATTTAAAATTATTTTTTATTGTGCATATGAAAAATTATTTAAAAATTCTTCAATATTATATTTTAATTTTGTAATAATTTCAACATCTAGGAAAAATGGGAGTATAAAAAACACACCCGATAATAATTCAAAACTAACAGTTTTCTTCAACATGATAAAATAAAAATAGTAGTTAAGGATGATATTCCTTTGGGTCAACAATTCTAAATCATGTAACCAAAAAAAAAAAACTCTAAATCAGATATTTCAACCTTATATGTGTATGTATGTATGCGTGTGCGCTCATGCATACACACACTTACTTAATATATGTTTAACACAAATAACCCGAGTTTCTACATTGCTATGTATTAAATGGGTTATGATTCTCTTTTTTCTATTTGTAGATATAAAGACACAAAGAAGTTTGAAGTATAAAATAATTAATGGTGGTGAGAGTTATTTAGTTATATGATTCTTTTTTTTTGTTGACAAAAGTGATATGATTCATTATCTATCTTTTGTGTTGGATTTGGATTCTCTCCATTGAAAATTTTCTAGTTTTCTCCATTTTTAATCTGCACCATTAAAACCAACTAACCACTTTTCTTTATAACTTAACTCTCATTTTCTCTCTCATATTTTATGGTTGAGATTTTCACTTGAGAAAATTTTCAATGGTTGAGATTTCACTTAAGAAAACTTGAGAAAATTTCCTTTTTGTGTCTATCTCTCTATAAATAAAATCTTCTATTTATTTTGAGATATAAATTTAGAGAAATTGAGAGGATCCTAACTTAGCAAGCCTCTTCTTTCTTTATTAAAATGGTGACATTTTTAAATGGTATCCATAAACTATCTTGACTCCACCAATAAATTGTTCATTTTCATCGATTGGTGGGTAAATTATCCACCATTCTTAAAAAAACCTTCTATCATCATCATCATGAGTTATCTTCCACTACATCAAATTAATATCACATTGATGAATTTTACTCTACTAAATTAATTTAAAATCAAATGATACAATTCCTAACAAAAAAAGTTAATGATACAAAACCAAAACATACGTCCACAAAATTTATGGCTTCATACTCTTTCTTATGTCTCTAAATGTTTTTAATATATATAAACTTGTATCTTTATACACTCTTCTTATTCGTTTTGAAGAATACACTCTTCTTATTCTATTTATTCATAAGACTTAAATATCTTAATTATTCTATATCTGTCTATATTGTTTATTTATTTGTTTAATTTATTAAAAGTTAAACTTGAACTTCTTCTTAGACTAGAATTGTGATGATATGTCTCATCTAAAAAAGCTTCACCTGTCTTATTTGTTTATGCAATGTAATAAAGTGTCTAAGTTATTCTTTAATGTAAAATAAAGTAGGTAAGCTGGATTGCCAATGTTTCTTATTCTATTGGTGGTTTTTTCTTTTTGAAGGAATTCTATTGGTGGTTTGGTGCCCTTATAGTAGTAATTGTGTGAATCTAATTTTGGTTACGTTCCAATATTTACTCAATGCAATACCAATCAGTTTTATGCTTTCAACTTCCACATATAAGGATTTATTGAAAAACATAAATTCCAACATTAACATATATAGTACTCCTCACTAAAAAAAAAAATATAATATATATAGTACTCCTGGCACTTTCTTTGTTGGCTCATGAAAAAACGTATGAAAAAGTTCGTACTCTTTTGAAAAACAGTGTGATCTTATATATTCTCACTTTCTACTTCTCTAATTTTTATGGCTAATGAAAGTATTAGTAGTACTCCACAACCATTAATTGATTCAAAATTTCTTCAGAAATATTTTTACATGTTCATTTTATTTAGGTGTATGAAAATCAGGATAATGAAATAGACAAAATTATCCACTCACCTAATCAAATTACTAACCTCTCAAAGAGCTCCCTCATCGAGGGGTTTTCTTGGCTAGTTTGATATCTTTGACGTCTATTACTCATTCCAATATTATCCATTCAATTGCTGGTGCAATAATTTTTGGCGAGTCTATACTTAACTCACAACTAAGCTTCAGATTATTAAAACTCATTTTCTTGGAAACCGGTGGCTTAACATAACATAATAATTTGATGACCCTATAGTTTCAACCCAAGTTAAAGAAGTTATAAGATGTTCATGTTTTGTTGTCGTAACATATATCTGTAACTAATTAAAAAAATGGCATCTTTAGTCTAAAATTTTAATGTCTAACGCCCTAACTTAGATTGTTTGGCCTTTGGAGCGGCCTTGCTAAAAAATATGTTCATCATAAATTGAATGCACAGCATAGAACATAAATTGTATCATTATTAACCATACTTGACAAGAAAAAAGTACATTGATTGAACAATACTAAATTTAACCAAGAAAAAAAAAAAACTACAACCTTGAACTAATTGGTTTGAATGAAAATGAACAGCCTCTTACAAGAAAACATTTTTATGTTTTTTCTAGATTCATGGTATCACATAGAGCTATTTCTTTCTTCTCTTGCTGATCCATTGTACCATAAAAAACAATCCCTTCGATCTTTGGCAAACACATCAATGTGAAATTGGACAACATGATAACAACTTCAAACACACCATAAGAGAAAATATTATTTTTCCTCCCATCAAATATAAAAAAGGGATAAAATATGCAACCGAACACAATTGCTTGTCTCACCAATGAAGTTGTTGTGTTCCTCACAGATGTCGGAAACAACCCTATAATGTATATTAGAAACACATTATAAGCCGTGCAAGCGCCGAAAAGTGCAACCATTGCTAACACCGCTTTAGCTGCTGGTGCTCTATTCTCAACAACAACACACATCACACAACAAATCCCACCTAAGATTGAGAAAACAAGAATCGAAGGTTTTCTTCTATAGTTTTTCAAGATGTTGCTACACATGAAGGTATTTCCATTGAAGCATTAAAAATCACAGCCAAATAAATATTGAATCCCAAGTTTCCAATTGCTAGTGGCATACCAAGATAAACCATTCAAATTCCAATTCCAAGAATCATAACAACTATTATTCTTATAAGATCCTATCATTTATGAATCAATTCACCTATTGAAGAGTAAAATTGAAAAAATGTAACCTTTTCTTTTGTGGGTAGGTCCAAGGATGTCGGCAACACTAGTTAACTACCCATTTTTTTCCACTTAACGGAGTTAAAAACTAGGAAGGGATATCACAACCACTACTTGCAGTCCAAGTAACAGAGGTAGCTGACATCATCTTCATTGGCTGCACAATCAACCATGCGGTTGTTGATGGTAAGTCGTTTTGGCATTTCATCAATTCATGGGCCAAAATCTCGAACGGTTGTCTTCCAATATCCAAAACTCCAATATTCCAACGTTGGTTTCCGAAAGGCATTGAATTTCCCATTCGATTTCCTTTCACAATAGAATCACAAAATAATAATCACTCGAATAATTTTAATGATGAAAAGGAAAAACTCAACCCACCAAAGAGATTAGTATTTCATTTTACAAAAGAAAATATTGCAAAACTAAAATTCAAAGCCAACTCAGAGGCCGGTACAAATAACATATCTTCTTTGCAAGCAATTTTCACTCACATTTGGCGCTTTATATCATACGTCAAGGTTGATTCCTCCATTGGAAGATGATTATTTTGGGAACGCTGTGATAGATTGTGTGGTTACCATGAAAGCTGGTGACTTGTTGGAAAATGGTGGGCTTGGTAAAGGTGCTTTGGAGATGAACAAGATGATTGCTTTGTACTTTGATAAGAAGTTGAAAAATCACTATCAAGATTGGTTGAGAACGCCAAGTTTTACTACTGTTAGTTTGGCTAGTAGTAAAGCATTGGTGATTAGTGGCTCGCCAAGGTTTGATGTTTATGGTAATAATTTTGGTTGGAGGGAACCTGTGGGTGTTCGAGTTGGGGGTGAAAATAAAAGAAATGGAAATATTTGTGTGTTTGCGGGTGTAGAAAAAGGTAGTATGAACCTTGAAGTGTGTCTTCCCTATGAAATTTCAGAGGCAATTAGAAATGATCGTGACGTTATGGATGATGTGTCTAGCTAATGTGTCTTCTAACTAATCATGCAAAAGCTTATGTATAACATTAGTACGAAACCTGCATGTCTCACGGATAACATTTGTGATTAATAATTGATACAATATATATGTCATCGTTACTCATATTTTGTATTTTCTTAAAACTTTGGTACATTGATTTTGCACAACTTGCGAGATAAACATATGTAACATTCACAAAAACATCAACTAACAATCACATTTATAAAACATGTATGTATATTTGTTGTATTAACACAAAAAGAGTTTTTTAACAAAAATCATATCCACACGATTTTAACAGTATAGTATGTTATTCCCTCAAAAAAAAAAAACAGTATAGTATGTTATGAAAATAGGACTACAAATGAAAATATGATTTTAAGTAGAAAAAATACAAATGAATTAAAAAAAAGAATAAAATGTTTTAAATATACATACTTGATCATAAATTTTTTATTTCATGTATTTGAATTATTTGGAAAACACCAATCTTGGATTAATATTTTCAAATTCGTTCTGAAGCATCAACAAGGTGTCCATGTTCTTGTTTACTGAATGATGAGATAAGATGGTTAATCGCAGAGAGATGACAGAAAATAGTTTGTTCAAACTCGCTACACAACACTGCTATAGCCACTATTTCACAATATTCCACGCTAAACAGTGTATTGTGGAACAATAGCGATTTGTTTAAATTCCGTTGTAGCCGATTTACTAGCAATGTAAGGCAAACTAACGAGTTTTATTTCCCACTGTTTCACTAATCAGTAACTTCAGAATTACCTCACTATGAGTTGTTTTCTCTAGTCTTTTCTAATACCAAACCACTTTATTTTTCGGAGAAGTTATTTGACGATATGAGTTGCAAAACCACTATTTCACAATAATCTAATCCTACAATTTCAATTAACAATTTAGATATTTACTCTTATTTCTTTGCTAACCATCTTCCACTGATAAATAGTCTGGCTGCTGGTTATAAATCACTCACTATGATGTCATTAAAACCGATACAAGTTCAAGCAGTACAAGTAATGTTACAACTATAGTATATCCTCACAAAATGTAAACAAAAGACACAACTTCATTTTTATTATCTTCCAACCAATAATGAGCTGCAAAAGTCAAGAAGATAGCTTGCTTTTCGAGATGACATCAAAAGATATTCCATTTTGTTGAAGTCTTTCTTGAAGATCAGTTGGACCAAAAACAATACCGGGAGTGTAAACTCCTCCCTTTGGTAGATTATTTCTTTGGCTAAGAAGTATAAGAGCACACTGAATTAGAATTATCGGCGTTGTTACATAACCCATTTCGGGTCCAGTTATTCTTGTTATAACTTCCATGTCAGGTTTAGAGTCTCCTTTTGCAGCAAGACTCTCACTGCTAAAACCATGTCCAACAAACCACATCTTGAATGAAGCACTTTTCACTTCCTCTTCAGAAGGACCCTGCTTGCTAAAACCACCTAGGCTAAAAATTGAAGGATATTTCAAAAGAAGCCATCTTCCAAGACTGGTACTTCCAAAAAGACCTAGGATTATTCCAAATGTGATGTATGCGAAAATTCCTAACAGAGATTTTGAGCCTAACTTCACACCAAAATGCACTGGCTTCACAGATGACCAAAAGAATTTCCTTTTCTCAACAGTCTCGGGACTCTCATTCAAACCTGGGAGACCTTCGGGGTTTTCTGTTAGAACCGAAAAAGTTTTTCCAACAATGGTTGCATCTGCTGAAGGTAGTGTTATTCCCCAAAGACCAATTTTCTTCTGGTGTTCTATTATTTCTCCTTTAGGAAGGGGACCTGGAATCTACAAACATGCATGATTCATTAACATTGGGAAAATTGCAAAGTATATGAAATATATTAAAAGGAAGAAATTCAAAAGTAAAACAAGGTCAACAACACAAGATTACATTAGTTTGAGTAAAACAATATTGTCAATCACAGAAAGTAGCGGTTTCTTCAAATTCCACTAATGATACCGCCGCCATAGGTGCTATTTGACAACATTTAGTACTAAATAACATATCGCGGAACAATAGTAATTTGTTCAGACTACTCGACGCTATAGCAACTCTATAACCACTATTTGACGATAAAGGAGTAGAACATATTATAGATGAATAGTGGAGTCAATATTTTAACATTCAAAATGACCTTGACAACATCCAGATGAAAATATGATGCTCAGTTGAAGAGATTGTAGTATAGTGTTAGGAATGAAGAATACTCTATGGTGTCAGTCTGTCAGCCATCTTCACTTCACTTCACATCTGAAGTTTACACTGGCGAATCATTCTTCGGCTGTGATTATGGCTACATTTGTAACACTCTCTTTGAAGATTATATGAAGACCAAGCTTGTTACATATGAAGACCAATCAAAGATTTAATGAAAACAATTGTCAAATAATCATATCAACAGACAAAGCTAGCAGTAATATTCCAAACAAACAAAAATCTGTCCAGTCCAAATGAGAATCTATCTAATAGGCATATGTTCTTCCACCATTGTGATCTGTTTTCCCTATTACTAACTTTTGAGAGTAAGACTACATACATACACCTTTCCCAAACTGGTAGGCAGCCTCCTAACAATCCTTTATAACTGATTGCTTGTACAATATCACCCATTCAAGAATTGCTCAATCTTTAATATACATGTTATAAGTATAAAGTATATAGACCAAAGAAAAACTCAACAAACAGGGGTACCAGACACAATTACAATTACACTAAAGATAAGTATTTATGCATACATTCAATCAAAACATACGGTACGGCCGCTTTATTATGCTCCTAAATATCTCTACAATCAAGTAAACCTTAGTTACTACCTATTAAGTACATATACAGACATCAACATGTCAGACATAGAAGTGATTGAATGTAATCACATGCGTCGGCAGTATCAGTATCGGACATTAAAACATGTCAGATACTAAACACCGTCAATCTTAAATGTCGGTGCTATATAGTTTACTACAACTATTATGATATATATATTGAATTCATACCACAGGCTTTGGTCTTTTGATTGCATGTGCATCCCTTCTTTGTCTCATCTTCTTCAAATCAGCAACAGCTAAAACAGCAGATTCAAAGGTACCAAAATTACCAACAACCCTCTTCTCTGACTCAACACTCAAAAAACCTTCAACCTTATTCGGCAAACACCCACCAACCCACTGCTTCAAATGAAACAACAAACCCATCTCAGCAGGAACAGAGTCAAACCCACAAGCAGAAACAATCAAAGAACCATTTTTTACACTTTTTTCATGATACCCAATTTCAACCCGATCCATAAACTCAGCCTCACCCGTTATATCCAAGTAATCACAACCCATTTCGACACACGCGGCGACGACCGGCTCGCCGTGGCGGCGAAAGGGACCGACGCAGTTGAGTATGAGACGGGTTTTGAGGCAGAGTGAACGGAGGGAAAGTGGGTCGGTTGTGTCGGCGATGAGAATGGGGATTGAAGGTGGTGGGTCGGGTCGGGCTGCCCATTGAAGGGTTTGGGTTAGTTTTGATGGGTTTCGACCAGCTATGGCTATGGCTATGGAGTTAAGACTGTTGTTGTTGAGGAATTTGAGAGATTCTTTGAGAACATGTTTTCCAGTGAAACCTGATGCTCCTAAGATTATGATGTCGTATGTTGTTCCTACGGCTGTTGCCATCATCACTTTTGTTCAAATTTCTTCCTTCAAACTAAACAGTTCTCATTAGGTTATTGTTATTGTTAAAGGAATTGGAAGATTGAGTAACAGTGCAAATATGAGTGCAGTATTTTGAAATAAATATGTTAAGTACTTTTTTGTCGATTATACTATCATGTTATCAATTATTTTACACACCTATGTTATTTTTGAAGTATTTTTTACTTTGTGTTTCTTTCTTTATTTTTTTTTTT
>Ga0228710_1011642_pt1 | contig 11257 bp, 3 predicted proteins | sample MedpolnodulmetaG_FD_177995 | JGI IMG/M metagenome (GOLD analysis project Ga0228710, IMG submission 177995) | Root nodule microbial communities from Medicago polymorpha collected in Santa Monica, California, United States - pink nodules | ecosystem: Host-associated > Plants > Roots > Nodule... | reverse complement strand
AAATAGAAAAATGTAAAAAAAAAAAAAAAAAAAAAAAAAAAAAAACCAACGAAAATTATGCAATCTTTCAATGTGATAGGAAGAAGTGCGAATTACCGGCTAATTGATCAAGTTTAGTGAAGATTAATGCTAATTGTTGGAATGATTGTAATGGAAAATCCAAAATCGCCTTAAAATTGCAAGGTTTAGAAGAAAATTCAAGTGTAGTGCGAAAGAGGAAATAAAAGTACCAAAAATCAAAATAGTGTTATGTCCTATATGATGATCTTTCCGGTATATAACTATTGTAACAAGGCGTTCTGTAGATATATCCCTAACCTATCCCGTATATATCTACCTGTGCTTGTATTGTCTTGTAGTTATCTACCTAACCAATCTGGTATATATCTACCCGATGTTGTATATAACGGCAAATTTGGTATTTTAAGGAGGCTTAAAAAGAAATGTTCAATTTTCAAATGTATCCACAAAGGCCCAATTAATTTTGGGCTTACTTTTTTGCAGTCATGTCCATTCTAAGATGTAGGCTAATGGTTTGGTAAAAAAGGTAAATTGCTGTTTAGACAACCACTATTTGCCCTCAGACATATTAAACTGACAAAATTATTTCAATGGTAGTTAACTACCATTCAAAAAACTTTTTTAAATTGGTTAAATCTATTTAAAAATGATTGGACTGATTTAAAAAATGTCGAACGACACTTATACCGTTGTCTGTGGATGAGTGGCAACCAACGATAATTGGATTTTTTTTACCAAACTGAGGGTGCCTGATGAACAACCTTAAAAAAAAATTGTACGCTAATGGCCGATCTATTAGAATCGACTCATTTTGACAACTCTAATGAATACAAATACAACATCCTTTTCTCAATTGTAAACAAGAAATTGTCAGGCTTAAATGGAAAACGATAACAAATGGGAAAGGAATGAGCTTCTGCATCATTGATGCAGACAAAATAAGGAGACAATAAAGTTGTCATGTTTTACATAGGTAGTAGTGTAGTGTAGCTTTCTAAAAGAGAAATTAACCATACAAAAAAAAAACCATTGGAATCTTTATTTCTTTGTCCGAGTGTGGTGTTGTATTGTTTACCATCTTGTGCGGAGTTGTTTGATTTCCGTCTTGGTATGATTTTTGTTTGACTCCTATTGAAAGACCATCTTCGATCAATTACAGAATCAACCAATGATTGAGGAGTCAATGTTGCATATCTGAATGCATGGTTATTCCAGTCACTTTGACTCGATCATATCATATGTAGGTATTTTTCCATTGTTTGTTGTTAATTAACTTGAGTGTTGTGAGTTTGAGTTTGTTCGTAAATTGATCATTTACGCATTTAACAATGTTGAATATGTGGTTGTATTTGGTATACTCTATTAGTTTGAATAAAAGAATTTTGTTTTTGTTAAAAAAAATAAAATAAAGTTCCCATTTTTATTATAAAGTTCACATTTATATTTAAAATGGCAATGGTCCACTTTTGGATCTATTTTGGATGTTGGGTTCAAGTATTGATGATCAGTTCCATATCGACTACATTTGATAAAAACATTAGCTATATAAACATTATATAATAGAGACGACTCATATACATAATGAGTGTTTACGACTCGTCTCTCTTCTTGAACATTTGATTTGTTGTAGTTTTCGATGCTCTACGAAACTTCCTAACATGTGGTATTTAAGCTTGGTTCGGCTTGGTGGGGGAACATAAGTGTACTCATGATGTTTGGATCAAATATAGGATGTGAGAGACTCACACTAGGGAAATAGATTGTTAGATTCAAGTGAGAATTGATATAGTCTCACACCGATTATGAATAGGTAAAATATTTTACATCTTATATGATGACTTGGTTATTAATAAATTTTACCGTTTAAAAAGAAGAGAATTGATTTTGTATTTTCATATCTTGTTGTTCGAGAGTATTAACATGATGTTGCTCCCAATGCTTTCCAAACTTCTCACCATTTCGAGATTTATAACAAACTCTCCAAAAAAAATTGTCAAACAATACAAAAATGTGTGAGATAGCTTATCTAGTTGGAAAATATATTTGATTGGTTACAAATATTTAGACACTTTATTTATTAAATGAGACTCATACCCCTCTGATATATATTTTTGTGTGTGAATTGTACGATAAAATGTTTGAGACCAGGCAAGCAAAACTTACTCTTTAGGCTTTGTTTGGGAGATTAGAGAGGAGTGGAAGAGAGGACTTTTGGTGGTGGAAAATGTAGAGAAAAAATGGAGAAATTTTTCACATTTTTTTAAAAGAGTATTTTTTTTAGAGAATTATAAACTAATGTTTATGATTTATATATTTTTAATTTTAAGAACATTAAAACAACATGGATTAAATTTGAAGAATTCATATAAATTCTTCAAAACCCTCATTCAATACAACTTTTTAATTCCCTCAAATAAGAAGGGTTTTGTATTATGAAAAAAAAAATTAACTCTTTAAAGCCCTCCCCTCCAATAGACTCTATTTATTTCATTTACTCCTTTTTTTTTTTCCTCTAAAACTCTCCCATTCTTTCTCCTGTAAACTCACGTCTTAATTGAGTTGCAGCATGGATTAGATGGTTATTAAAAAATAATTATCTTCAGTGGGATTTTTGTTGAATGCACAGTATTGTAGCTATTGCTAATATTAAAGTGTTTCCTTGGGTTGGGTTATATATTGCTAGGTTGGGCACAAATACAGGTAGGTAAGCATTTTTCTTATCGGTTTTCAATCAATGTAAACTTTGGATTTGGAATATAATGGGTTACACTATTCTTTTTCCTCTTAAAAAAAGAGAGAAATAAAAATATATCTTCACTTTATTTCAGGTCGGCATGCAATTAACCGTTATGCTCCAGCTGAATTCACTTTATTTCATGCGTCAAAAAAAAGTGAACCCACTGCATAGTGCATAGTCCTCATAACAGGAGACAAATAATTTATTTATTTTTTTGACAAAAGGAGACAAATAATTTTTTAACAATGCAAATCAACTCAAATCAATCGTTCACTTTATTTCTTTTTGAGGAACTATTTTTTTATTTGAATATCGGTTGATCTATAATGAAATATTCTCTCCTTCCGTCTCTTTTTAAGATTTTTTTCTGTCACAAACTAATTACCACTTTAAAATATCAATGAAGTATTTTTTTTTTATTATTGTATCATTATTTATTGAATTTTATCTAATTTAACAACTCGACTAACTACAATTAACAATGATTTATTAGTAAATAATACTAATTTTACCATTGAAATCAACATAATTAATTATTTCTTTAATTACTTTGCACAAACTTTAAACAATTATTATTTTAAGAGAGTGAAATATAAAGATGATAGACAAAAGATGCTCCGGTGGATATGAAGATGCTATGGCAAAAGAATGTACCTTTGAAGGTTGTGGTTTTTGCTTGGCGTCTGTTTCGAAATAGACTGCCAACCAGAGATAACTTGTTGCGACGTAATTTTCTTAATTCTGATTCCTGCTTGTGTCTTACTGGATGCGGCTCTCCGGAAACTATTAATCATTTATTTTTACATTGCTCTTACTTTAGTACGGTTTGGAACTGTATTCTCCGTTGGATTGGTTTTTCCACCGCCGCCCCGCTAGATGTATCAGATCATTTTACTCAATTTTGTTTAGGTGGTGGTGGACCTCAGGTGCGGCTCACTATTTTAATCGCCATTTGGTTTGCTACTGTGTGGAAAATATGGAAAGAAAGAAATAACAGAATTTTCAACGCTAAAGACTGCTCGATTACGTGGATTATGGACAAAATAAAGTCACTTTCTTTCTTGTGGTTGAAGGAGAAATTTGCTCAGTTCTCTCTCAATTACCATAGTTGGTGGCTTAGTCCCCTCGTAATGTTGGGTACCGGATAATTTGTTATTTCTTTCGATTTTATTTTTGTTGTTTTTTCTTTTCCGAGTTTCTAAATATTGTTAAGACTCTTTTGTTTTTCTTTGGCACACCTTGTGTTAGGAAGGATAATTTATGGTGTTAATATATTCCATTTTAGCCTCTTCAAAAAAAAAAAGATGATAGACAATTTTAAGTTGGATTTTTCTTCATCTTGATTATTTTTATTTAAACTATTTTATTCTTTTTATCATATTATTTAAATTATTAATAAAAAAATTAGTTTTTTTTTGAAGGAATAATAAAAAAAAAAATAGTTAAATACCATTAAATCATTCTATTAATGGGATACACTATATTGAGCTGAGTTTTTGTTTTTTAAGTAGCCTAGTGGCTAGAGATTCACTTTTTTTTTAATATAAAGTGAATAAGTGGGGTTTCCAGGGTTCGAACTTTGACCCGTGCATATATTATGTAATGTCTTTGTCAAGTGAGTTATGTTCACATCAACTTACTTTATTTTGTTTTACCCTTGTCATTTAATCTATTTTATTATTTTTATACTGATATTTAAATTGTCAATTGGAGTGTTGACGGCCAATCCATTGGCCTATTTTAAAACTCTAACTGTTCTATGCGGATGTCCACTTTTCACGTTTTTTTTTGTAATCTGATTTCGTGCCCGTACGCGGGTTTGCTGGGTTGCGTCAGTGATTAATGTATTTTTGTTAGGATAGATTAGAGTTGTACCACTTAGACAGATTTATTACGATGTATTCTCGTTTGGATTATTCTTGGGTCAAGTCCAATGCCCCCTAATCTTTGTCTCTGTTTGTTTTTATTTATTATATTTTCTATTTGGCTTAAAAAAATAAAAAGAAAATTGTCAGTTGAAAAATTAGTTAAATCTCGTTAAATAAAAAACAATCCACTATAATAGAAAGTAATAAACAACAATAGTTTTATATCTCTCTCAAAGTGCATAGACCGTTATGTCTTGGTTTACTATTTTTCTTTCAATTTTACACGACTTAATTATTTTTCTATTATATTGTTTTTTTTGGTTGAATATTTGTTTTTTTTAATAAAAGCAAAAATGCAGTCGTCTTGAGTCTTGACGTTAGTCAGGGGCAGAGAGAATTAGGTGAGAGAGAGTGAGAGTTAATTTGATGTGTTGATTGATACAAGAGAAAGATAATATAAATAGAGAAGAGAGAAGTGTTGATTATATTTAAAAGTACCAAAAATGCCCTTTATTAAAAAACCTTCAATCAAAATTAATTTACTACTAATAAATAAGATAAATTTTCAATTTAAATTTATGTAGATAGTTATTAAATTTTTAATTTTAGCCAAAAATTCAGAACACATTTTTTATAATAAAAACGGACTAAGTAGTGGGGGTAGGAGGAATAAAGAAAAAAGAAAAAAAAGAACAGAGTGTAGGAATAAATTTTTTATCCGATATCTTATCTTCCACTCCCATACTTCTACTACATCATCGATTCACCACCTCATTGTTTAATAAGAAAAATTAAAACATCATTCGATCTATTTTTCGCCATCATCAACAGCTTTGATATATCTTTCGTCCACCGACAACTTATGTCTTTAGCTTGACTCCGACCGGTTTCCCTGCATTTTCTTCTTCACACCCAAGAGTCATTGTTGCAATTTGCAGGAACTATTGATTCATCATTGATTAATAAGAATAAAAGATAAAAGATTTAAATACACGGGTGAAAATGGAATAACAACAACAAATTGCACTTCTCTCCTCTTTGGAGAAAGCAAAAAGTGGTGGGTCCCACCATCTCCCCTATTTCTCTCCTTTCCAAACAAGAGAAAGTCACCCTCTCTTCTCTATTTCTCTCTTCCTTGTTTCTCTTCAAACAAACAGAGTGCAAGTGAACTCCCTTGTCTTTTTAATATCATACCATAAATCTTTTGATAACTGCAACATGAACCCCCTGACCATTTATGTTGCACCCTGCATCCAACCACCAAACACTGCCAGCTCATATGAAGTTTGGATACTCCAAGATATATATCAGATACTGATATTCTACATATACTCGCAAATATGTATGCATAAAGTATCAAAATTAATTTATTTTAAAACAATATTATATCGGATACTTATAAGATACTCCACAGATATACAATGATACTTGTAAGATATTTACATATACGTATCTTAGAAAAAACGAAAGATACAAAAGTGAGACGATGTTGTGAAAATTCAATGAAGATATATATGATTCAATTTTAGATATGTATCAGTAGAATTGTTTATCGATGAACCACTTAAAATTATAGTTCTTGTGGTTGAAGGTAACGAGAGAGAAGAGATTCAATTAATCAACATTAACGATGTTTCTCTTGATATTCTAACATATTAATGAAAATATATAATATGGTTTATAAGAAAACTTTACAATTATTCATTTTGATCACTTGTGTTATTTTTAAAAAATTATGACTTTTATAATAATATAATAATAGAGTAATCAATGCTTATTTTCTTCATATATTTACATGCATATAAATTTTAGTATAAAAAATTTGTTAACTATCTTAACCATATTGTCTCCAAAATTTTAAAAATTCCGTGTATCTACATACCTGTATCACGTATTTGACTTTCATAGGCTAGCTCTAGCCCACGTTTTGACCTTTTCTTTCCTTCACTTTTTACATATTATATCTTATATGTCCCCTTTATTATGTACTTTCCTATGCCTTTTGTCATTTTCTTTAATTTAAAACTATTTCATGTAAACTTGTTTTGGGATAAAAGTCGTTTTATTTTCTTTGATGTTTAAGTTAAATAATATCATCTAGCACTACAACAAAAGTGATGGTGATTTAAGTTATTGCCACAATTAATATCTATGTTGCATTATATATATATATATATATATATATATATATATATATATATATATATATATTTTTTTGAAAGACAAAATTCAAAACTCAAATGTATTCGTGAACTTAACTCAGTTGATATGGATACTATATAATATATATAAAGTTTGGGTTCAAACTTCTACCACCACCAAAAAAGATTCAATATTCAAATATAATATATCGAGAAAGATGTATTCAACAACTTTAATAATGAGTTTATTTGGAACATAAAAAAAATGAAGTTTTTATAAAGACACTGTTTTATCATTTCGCTCAACGCTCCAAAAATCTCAAGACCAGCACTATCACGTGGCAATGGATAAAGGTTAAAAAAATTCGATATTTTTTCAAAATATGGATATAAGATATGTCCTATAGTAACATATCCAAACAACTATACACATTTCCATCCCTACTTCAGTGAGGCACTTGTTGCTGGGTGTACTGCCCTTATTGCTCGAATTTAAATTATTTCTTTAGGTTATCTATTAATGGTAGGTTGGGCAGAAACACAAGTATGCATTTCTCTAATTTGGTCTTCTTGTCTAATGAATCATTTTCAATCAATATTTGTAAACTTTTCTTAACCTCGTTTTATTTCATGTCGGCAACTAACCATTGTATCAATTAACAATTGATTCTCTGAAAACATACCCTCATTCATGCAGTATATACCTCTGCTATAGCTTCACACTTGTTGGCAACAAAATAAGGCAGTAGCTAGTGTAATAAGAGACAGCTAGATTTATAATATTGCAAATCAACTCAATCAATCACTTTTTACTTTCATGGCATAGCGATTTTTACTTTCATCTGCAGTCAAAAAAAGAAATAAAAAAAATGATCGGCTGATATTTATGAACCAATTATCAATGTTATATCTTCCACGGATATTCAACTATTTTTAAGTTTATCAACGTTAGTCTACGACTGTCCCGTGAGCTTAACTCAATTGGTTGAGATAATGCATGTTTCATATCATGTTTAGTCTTTGAGTTTTCCCCAAACATCCACTTATTCAATTTGAAAAATGTGAATTTTTAACCCGTAGCTAGAGGTTGGAATAGGTTAGGCCAAGTTAGGCTTTGCAAGGCTTAAGCTTGGCCTACCAATTTTTTTGAAGGCCTAAGCTTGGCCTGCGGCCTGTCATAGGCTTATTTTTTAGGTCTGAGTCTGACCTTCTAAAAGCTTGATACGGCATGCTAGCATGTTTAAAAGCCTATTTCATATGAATATCTTTAAATAAACAATGTGATCTAAGTTTAAATAGATTAGCGAACTAATATATCAATTAGATTAAACTCTTTTTTGATAATCAACATGAGTTTATAAGGAATTTGACTATATATTGTATCATATTTCAATTCTACCTTACAATAATACGTTTAAATATGGAGAAAAATTAATGTATACTAATAAGTTTAAATTATTGAAAAAGTTAACAAATTTTTATTTTAATTCAAGGTACAAATATAACATAATAATAAATAATATTATTTATATTTATTGAAATAAGCCGATCTAAGAGACTTTTCGAATGACATGTGGCCTTGCCTATTAAGTTAAATAGGCTTCTAAAAAAACCTAGATCTTCTTTATTTAAAAAAAAAAGTATGACCTGACCTGACCTGTCGTAGGCTATGACGTAGGTAGCCAGCCTGATCTATTCTCTTTCCTACCGGTAGCCTACTTGACCCCAGAAAAAAGTTTAGTCTATGAATTGACAAATTAAGATGAAAGTATAAATTGTAATAATATTAAAAAATAATATCAAATACTAGAAGCTCCTACTTGAAAAATGAGACAAAAGGAAGAAAATGTAGTGTAGATGTTGTGCATTGTTTAATCCAAATTAAGCATGTTGCAAAGAATGAATGTAGAGTGGGTTTAATTATTTAATTATGTTGTGGGTTGGTTTCCAATAACAATATTTTTACTACTTTAGGAATTAATTCTGAAAGTGGGAAAAATTAAGGCAGCGTATGTGGATGTGAAGAAGACAAAAAAAGGTAAAGAGGAATAAAACAGAATTTGTGTCGGTTTGCATGCATGTGATAATGCAACTGTGGCCACTAGGTAGTGAAGGTTTATTTGGCATAGGCATGAATATGGGATATACTATATGATTATGCAATTGAAAGATCAATGAAGGGGCAGTGTGAGACAGAGTACAACGAAAGAAAGAATCAGAGGCCCGTGACAAACTGATACAAACATTAAAACATTGACAAAGATTTGCTGTAGTCAAAGAATCCCTATAGTCACACAATTATACATCTATCGGTGGTCTTTCAATCAAGATCGGACTCTCTTAAATTAATCTATGTAATTTTAGTTATAAATTAAAATTGAATCTGTTTTCTTTAAACCATCCGATCAAAATTGGACGATCACTGACGTGGTGACTGCGTGATTGTGAGAGAAGTCTACCTGCATGGAATCCAGCTTCTTAAAACACATAATATCTGTATCTATATTGGACTTGACTCTCTCACAGTTAGTCACGTAGATACTATTTGTGAATTGTGATTGAGACAATTGATACTTTCTCCCCCTGGCTTGCCACTGGTTTTGATTCCTACATCATTTCCCATGCAAGTTTTTAACAGTCTCATATCATTAAATTTAACACAATGAGAGCTATTTGTTTAGAAAATTGTTGTATACACATGTTGGTTGGCTGAAACATACGAGTAAATTACTCAAATGTCCATCGGCAGTTAACTGCCGAAGTTTACTAGAACCAGCTGCAGTTAACTGCCGAGAATAACCTCGGCAGTTAACTACCGAAGAGTTTCTGCTACAAATATAGCAGAAGCTCTTTCATCCATTATTACTCTCATTTTACCAAAAAAAATTCAAATCTCTCTCAAAATCTCTCCAAAAAATCCAACCAAATTTATTCAACAAAATCACAAGTAAGTAATCACAAAGCTCTTAACTTACATTTTAGTTGTTATAAATGTTTTTTTTTTGTAGCTTTTGAGTAGATTTATATGTTATAATTCATGTTTAGAGTAGATATAAGTTGATTAATTTAGTTAAAATATTTGCATGATGTTTATGTTATAGTTCAGAATTTTTAGTGTTATTTTTTATTTTGGTGTTTTATATTTATTTTTTTATTTTAGTTTTTAAGTAGATTTACATGTAAGAGTATATGATTTATTTTAAGATTACATATAAGTTGAATAATTTTGTTATATTTTACATTTTACATTATTTTTATGTTTTTTTTAGGGAAAAACATTTTAGGGTTATTTTTATGATTTTTAGGGTTTATGTAAAATTTACACTTCAAGTGTTTGATGAAATGTTTGAATGAATTTTTCATTGATTGTTTTCAATTTCTTATAGTGTAGATTTGAAACAATGGTCGAGTGGATCGACGTTCATGCACAATTCAACAGCGGAGAAATTCATCGGTTGAAGGTTCGGTGCCTTGGTGTAACGTTAAGAGGTCTCAAGGATGAACTGGATGAATTCAACCAAGGAGTCAACCCCGAAGACACAAGGAGGGTGCAAAACGTTTGGTATAAACGTCCAACGCTCGACGAGGGGAGAGTATCGTTCACTTAGATGGAATTAAAGAACGACGAAAACGTGACAAGCATGTTTTAAGAGCACAACATGTTCCAGTGGATCGATATACGGGTAACGTTGCTGAGATCAACTGAAGATATCATCAAGAGTCTGATTCCACCAGAAGATCGTGATTAGGTAGGGAATGCACCTTCCAACTACAACAATTGTCTTCCTTTAAATAGGGTAATTCAAACTTGCCAAACGGCAGGGCTCCAACATTCGACCGACATTCCCATTGTTCCTTTCAAAAGATTAAATTCCTGTTAGGCTGGTTTAAATGAAGGTATTGAAGTGTCAAGGAATGGACCTCATTCTTTTGACACTTCAATACCGTCATTTAAACCAAACGAACAAGAATTTAATCTTTTGAAAGGAATGATGGGAATGCCGGTCGAATGTTGGAGCCCCGCCATTTGGCAAGTTTGAATTACCCTATTTAAAGGAAGACAATTGTTGTAGTTGGAATGCACATTCCAACTACAACAATTGTCTTACTCTGGATGGGACAATTCAAACTTGTTAATCGGCAGGACTCCAACATTCGCCCGAAAGTTCTTTTGTTCCATTCAAAAGGTTAAATTTTTGTTGGCTTCGTTTAAATGATGGTATTGAGGTGTCAAGGTCTGGACCTCCTCAGGGCCGGATACTAGGAGGTGCAAGCAGCTCTACAGAACCGGGCCTCCAAAATTTGGTAGCCCAAATATTTTTTTATTTTTATAATGCACATTGGAGTAAGTATGTAGTTTTAATGCTTAAAGATTTCCAAGTTTGCAGATATACTATAGCGGTTGCAATTTGTGTTGATCCTTCCATGGTTCTTGGGTTCAACTCTCACAATTAATGTTTTTTCTTTTACTTCTTTTTTTTTTGTTCTTT
>Ga0228710_1011641_pt1 | contig 11258 bp, 14 predicted proteins | sample MedpolnodulmetaG_FD_177995 | JGI IMG/M metagenome (GOLD analysis project Ga0228710, IMG submission 177995) | Root nodule microbial communities from Medicago polymorpha collected in Santa Monica, California, United States - pink nodules | ecosystem: Host-associated > Plants > Roots > Nodule... | reverse complement strand
GCCCCCAGAAATTGTAAGTTTCGTCAATTACCCCCTGAAATTAACAAAACTTCAATTACCCCCCTGAAATTGCACAATGTTAATCGATTTACCCCCTCAGTCAAATTCTTATGTTAGTCAACATGACGTTTTGCAAATACCCCATGAAGTTTTGCACTTATGTGCAAATGCCCCCTGAACTTGAAAATTTATATTTTTTTTTTCTTATCCTTAAAAGTGACTGCATTATCACTGAATTTGCAGTATATTAGCTAAATTTTAACGGTATACAACCATATATTGACAGTATTGACAGTATTTGGTAAACCCTACAATAATGTTCAAAACTCAAGAATATTTACCAAACAAACATAAAAACATTTCTTTGTTCCAACATCAGATGTTTTTTTTTTCCAAGTTGTCCTTCACCCCATAAGAGATCAAAAGGATGGTGGCTATCATGTTTTTTTTTTATTCTCTTAAAAAATTAATGAAATATACATAATATAATATTATTACCATTCCTTTGAATCCTAATGGGGGAAGAAGACCACGATTCCTTCAAGATCTTTTATAAAGTGAGAGAAGTGACAAGTTTATGTATTTTTTCTTGAAAGTGAGAGAAGTGTATTGGTGTAGAGTGTGCAGTACTCACAATATAAAGGAAGTGGAAATTTTTTGTGTGATTAAAATTAGCAATAACAAAGCCATATATTTTGACATCTTGGTTATGTCAATCGTATGTCATTTATGTGCTTCATTATGTATGTCATGCATTAGTTTTTCATCTGACAGGTGTGATTGTACTTTGATATGTTGACTTTCATATCATTAGGCTCTAATATATGGTTAATGTTTGATCGTTTCCGGGAATATATATGGTTGTATACCGTCAAAACTTAGCTAATATGCTCCACAATTCAGTGATAATGCGGTTACTTTTAAGGATAAGAAAAAAAAAACATAAATTTTCAAGTTCAGGGGACATTTTGCACATAAGTGCAGAACTTCAAGGGGGGTATTTGAAAAACGTCATGTTGACTAACAGAAGAATTTGATGGAGGGGGTAAATTGATTAACGTTGTGCAATTTCAGAGGGGTAATTGAAGTTTTGTTAATTTCAGAAGGTAATTGACGAAACTTACAATTTCAGGAGATAATTGCCTATTTCCTTAAAAAAAAAAATTGTGTATGCATTATGCACCCTTCAATACTCTTCTTTGTGTCTCATACGTAAATATATTGTCCTTTACCCAACTGCCTACACATCACGCGTGCGTGCTTTAATCACACCAATATATATTTGCCACAATCATTTGTTGTTACTACAGAGAGATTACGATAGCCATTTTTGAATGGGGTATTTTAGAAACATTATTAGGTAGTAGATGAGAGACGGTAGCATTTTCTGAATTTTATTATATAATAATATAATTGAAAAAATAAACATTGATTTAAAGAAGATCACCTTTTTAATACCTCAATTTGGTGGGTGACTCCTTCACCATTTAAAGATTCCTATTAAAAAGGCTAACCTTATAATAACAATATTCCATAATATTCTCATTAAAAATTCCCAAGTCTTTTCACTTTTGAAGCTTCACGCTATTCAAGGTACCTATTGGATTATACACTGAAAGAGATCTGTGATAGTGAAAAAGGATGAGAAAGATGGGGTTTTCATTCATCTTTAGTCTTTATTTTAGGCAGAAGCCAAAACCTGCAAAGCTGGCGCATATCCTACTCAATAAATAATCAAGTTCCTTCCAATTCCCTCTTTATTAAAATCAAAAGAAGAACACTGATTTGTATGTATTGCATGAAAGCATATAAAATTGATACATGCATTCATTCATATGTACTCAACAAATGAATTAATCCATTCAAATGGAATTATCATTTTTTTAATTTCCCTACTTTATGAAAATCATTGATTAGAAAAGTTAAGCCAGCATTCCACAACTAATAATCATCCTTTCCTCTTGTTGGGTCGTAAAGGAAACCTAAAACATTATTGAATTATCATATGTACCGTATGTTTGGTATCACAGTAGTTATCTCACAATTACGACGACCAACCATGATTATTCAAAAGCTACACTTTATAGCTTCTTCAAAATCACAATAGATCATCGTGATTCTGACATGCTCATTGTGATACCATACATACACATAGGCTAAGAGCAATAAACAACCAACTTTAACTCAACATGTTTGTTCAAAATTTTAAAACATTTATATTTGAGTCTTTTAACTTATTTGTTCAACACTCATAATTTGTTAAATGTTATGTGATGATAATTTACCTGTTTTCGGCAAATATATTGAATAACATTATCTTTTAGAAAACCTAATTTTGTACGATATCTTTTATGTATTATAATTGTAAGTTTCCTTCTCATTTCCATTTCTTTTGGTTGAGTTCTGAGTTCGACAAAATCACAGGATCGCCGTAATTTTGTTGAAACTTTAAAGTCTAGTTTTTGTCAAAATGAGAGTGGTTCATCATAATTTTGTCAATGTCACCGTCAACTCAAAACATGAGGTCCATATTCAAGTTGATTTCTTGAAAAATGTCTAAAACCATGGGAAGAAAAGTAACTGATTAAAGAACGGTCATTACTCTTAGTGTTTTTATCATTTGGTGAATGTGTATATTCCACCCTACATATTGTTTCTTCTTTTCTGATCACACTAGGGAACTCCTTGCAACTTTAATACCGTACACAATCAAATACAATGGAATACCAAATGTCATGCTCCATTATCTTCTTCCCTACAAAACAGTATCACTAATACTCCTTTCTCTTCCCATTAACCAGATCAAATTGGCATGACCATCAAAGTCACAAACGGGTCCCTCCATTTATAGATTACCAATTCTCTTAAACTGTAAAAGTAAAACCATGACATAAATTGATTACATTATGAGTAATTTGGGTATTGAGCAATTCAATTGTACACTCTATATCTAAGTAGCCAATAGGTAAAAAAAGAGAGTAGAAAAAGACAAAACAAGCACAACACAATTAACCACTCCACAAAATCAAAAGTTAATAGCATGATTTATTTACCTCATCAAATCTCTTAACAAAATTTTATGCACCACCAACTATCTTTCCATCTTGCTGGAAATCACCACACCTTATAAGGTATAACTCCACACAAAAAAGATGCATGGGCCTTTCCAATTCCACTCACTCTCTCATGCTTGGATAAAAATCAATTCTAAATACTAAACTACAAAAACAAAAACTCCCCCACATTCAATTATTTCCACAGTATGAAACTTTTTCTCCCTACACAGTCCCAAAACCAAACCAAATAAATCCCTCCACAACACACACGTTCCCAACATAAAACCTATACTTCCTAAGCAAAACACATAAACACCAACATCCTATACTTGTCTCCTATCCTTAAATTTTGCACCAATACAAGCAACCATGGTATTGGTTTTGTTTCTTCTACCATTGCTCTTTCTCACTACCTCAACTTCCATTCCAACCTCATCACCTTCACATAACCTTTCATACCCTCATTTCCAACGCATCAACGTGAAACAAACCATTGCAGAAACAAAGCTAAATTTGAAGCCTTTTCATACAACCAAACAACCCCAAGAAAACCAAAAATCCAACACTGAGTCCAAGAGTGAAAAATCAGGAAAACACAAACTGAAGCTACTTCACAGAGATAAAATTCCTACCTTTAACATTTCCGGTGATCATCTCAGCCGTTTCAATGCACGAATGGAGAGAGATTCCAAAAGGGTCGCCGCAGTTGTGCGGCGAATCACCGGTGGCGTCGGGTACGAAACAGAGGAATTTGGGTCGGGTGTGGTTTCGGGTATGGAGCAAGGAAGTGGAGAGTATTTTGTAAGAATAGGAGTTGGAAGTCCACCAAAAAACCAATACGTGGTTATTGATTCGGGTAGTGACATTATTTGGGTCCAGTGTCAACCATGTACCCAATGTTATCACCAATCTGACCCGGTTTTTAACCCGGGGGATTCTTCATCTTATGCTGGTGTGTCTTGCGGTTCCACCGTATGTAGCCGTGTGGAGAATGCTGGGTGTCATGAAGGGAGGTGCCGTTATGAGGTTTCTTATGGGGATGGGTCCTATACTAAAGGGACACTTGCCCTTGAGACTGTTACATTGGGAGGAACTGTGATCCGAAACGTGGCTATCGGGTGTGGGCATAGGAATCAGGGTATGTTTGTTGGAGCAGCCGGGTTGTTGGGTCTTGGAAGTGGGCCCATGTCTTTTGTGGGCCAATTGGGTGGTCAGACTGGTGGTACATTTAGTTATTGTTTAGTGAGTCGGGGCACTGAATCGTCTGGGTCGCTAGAGTTTGGACGAGAATCGGTGCCTGTGGGTGCTTCATGGGTTTCCCTGATTCATAACCCACGGGCTCCGAGTTTTTATTATATTGGGCTTTCGGGTCTTGGAGTTGGGGGGTTGAGGGTACCTATATCGGAGGATGTTTTTCGGTTAAATGAATTGGGTGAGGGAGGGGTGGTTATGGACACCGGCACTGCCGTGACGAGGTTGCCTACGGCGGCTTACAATGCATTTCGGGATGCATTTATTGCTCAAACGACAAACCTGCCCAAAACATCAGGAGTATCCATTTTTGACACATGTTATGATTTAAACGGGTTTGTGACAGTTCGGGTTCCAACCATATCATTTTATTTCTTGGGTGGGCCTATATTGACCCTTCCAGCTAGGAACTTCTTAATTCCAGTGGATAGTGTGGGAACTTTTTGCTTTGCATTTGCTCCTTCTTCCTCAGGACTTTCCATCATAGGAAACATCCAACAAGAAGGGATTGAAATTTCAGTGGATGGAGCTGATGGATATGTGGGATTTGGACCCAATATATGTTAAATTATGTGAGTTGGATTTTGTGGTTAAAGAAGACCTCAAAACTAATATATGTCAATTGTTATTGTAAGCATGTGTATATTATCAACGTTCTAAGTTTTGTTGGTATTAGTAATGTAACATAATAATCGTACTATATAGGATAAATGGAATAATAATTAAGCCACATATCTGGTCATGAAGTATTAATAGTAGTTTTATTGAGTTTTTGTGCAAAAGGAGTGCACTCTAAGTGTGTACTTAAGCTAAAGGAAATATTTATATAATGATGGGGTCAAACATTCCTAAGATAACAGTCAATTCAACATGGTCAAAAGAATCATAGAAAAGGTTATTTGCTCTGTTGGGCACAAGGATAATCTTTATATGTTGTAAAGAGTGATGAGGAGGATCCTTTTACTCAATATGAAGAGTAGAAAGAAATGATTTGGTCTCTCTGTGTACTGATGACTGGACATTGCCCTCAACCTTTTCTTTTTCTTTGTTACTTTTTTCTCTTTTTCACATAAACAGATTCCACTTCCTTCACTCTTCTCTTTCTACTCGTGTGTGAAAGCTGCTACAGAAATTGAATCATTAAGCAAAGGGAGCCACCACTATTATGAACATGTGAGACCATTGTTTTGTTTGGGGCTATGCTCTGCCTTTGTTGGTTGGGACCTCACATTGGAGTGCAACCATTTGCTTTTCATCTTTTCAAGAGATGTGAGATTAAGAAAAATCACTGTTATCTTTTTCTTTTTTTTCATGTGGTTGATTATTATCAGGAAACAAAAAATACTTACTTACATGTCACATTCACATGTAGGTGCTGATGTGCATTTCAGTATATATTGTAATTTGAGCAGTTAGAATGATACTTTGTTTTTTATCACCATGGCTTTGTAAGCACTTTATATAGGCCCACCAAAAAGGAACACTTTGTTGGTGAAAAATGGTGTAAGGATAGAAATCATGCATTTGTTAGTACGCTTTCATCAGAAACAATGTCATGTAGGATATACTTTGCATATTTTTAAGCAAAAATGATTTATGTTTGAACATTTTTACTCTTAAAATAAGCATTGTAATTTGTAAAATGCAAATACATAGTTTTTTTTAAACTTGATCAATCTGAAATTTGGAAACCAATTGTCAATCAAAACTTAGTTTTTAGATTGGCAACAAGTTTTGCAAAATCAACATTATTTTTTGTAAACCTCAGTGTAGTTTTTGCCAAAATTATAGTGGCACACAAACAAACATCTAATAAAAACATGCATGTGTGCTTGAAAATCGTTAACATAGGAGCCTACTTTTTCCACCCCAAAATCATTTTGAAAGTACACATTCAAAAAGTTTTTAATAAAATAAAAGTAAATGCCATCCAGATTTCAAACAAGATTAGGGTTCTTGTCCTGTCCAAAAATACACTTATGGCGATTTTTAAGATAAGTGGGGGTGGACAGTTGTTTTCTAACTAAACTTATAACTCTTGTTTCCTAGACCAAATGTTTGATAACCGAGTTTTATATAATTCTAGTTCACGATCTGCCACAATGAAGGGATTTTATCTCAAATTTACATTCTATCAAGAAAAACTAAAAACCATTAATCAATTTAAATCACAAATAGAAAAATGTTTTATTTAAACCTATGGGTTTGTTGTTCTAAAATATGAACTCATTGAAGTCGCCAAATTTCACCAGCGCAGGGGGCAACAACATACGCAAGGTCACATGGAAGCCAGCTCCACATTATGATCAATAATTTGAAACGGTACACCTTAACAATCTATCATTGGCTCATTGCTTTCCATGCAGAGAATATTATAAAGAAAATTTGTACACTGTAAAAGAAGAAAAGTACATAAACCAAGGTAATATCATCCTAAACCATATAATTGGATTAGCATATTTACAGCTTTAAGCTACCTAGCAGTTGGGAAGACAAAAATGCCCTTGTGGGCTTCAAAACAAAGAAGTTACTACATGGATCAATCAACCCCTCACCAGCCAACCAAAAAATAGCCATACACCTTCATAACTCCACACAGAGCCATCGAAAGCTAAATTTGAAGTGCTACCATCATCCATACCAATGTTGATCTGAAATACAATAGTAACAAGGATCTAAACCATGAAAAGATATTTCAGATCATCAACAGTAAGCCGAGTTCCAGAACCGCCAGCATGGTCTTCGCCAAATGCAGATGCCACCATTTTTCTCTTTTCCTCCTGCCAGATACAGGCCAACACAAAAATAACATCAGAATCTATCATTACTCAACACATACATAAGTGTATACTATTACTATCCATTGAAATTAAAAGATTCCCAGAGATTGCAAAGCTCACTAAACCCATAAAAGCAAGAAAAAACACTTTATATGCTAACTCTTCCTGTATCGTTTGGAGGAAGCACCCCTGCCAATTAAAGTGGCTAAGGATTTTTATGAGATCAATGCCCATTGGACCATGGAAGAACATGCGTTGATCTCCTAAACCCTTGAAAAGAATGACAAAAAAAAGTCATCTTTCAACTTATATAGTTTTGGTTTATAAATTTAAAAGGAAAGCAATAATGAGAAAAGGAAAAGAAAAGAATCCCCTCATGACGGAGCTCGAAAAGTTACATAGTATTGTCAATCTACTGTAGGCAAACAATTCCACGACTTGAACCCGTGACCATCCTAGTCACATGGTGACAACTCTAACCATTGTGCTAAGATTTCCCCCCGGCCCGTCAGCAATGATAGAAAATGAAAGGGAAAAATAAAAGATGAACTAAAAAACAATTCCAAACTTACAAATCACCTCAACTCCCCCCACTCGCTTCTAAGCCGAATTACTGAGGACTCTAAATTCAATTTTTCTACAAAGTATAACCTCATATTGCCACATGAAATAAAATTAAACTGATAGATATTAAACCTGTAGAGCCAATATTCTATCTTCAACTGTATCTTTTATGGTGATCCGTGTCACAGTAACAGGACGAGTCTGTCCAATTCTATGAGCTCGATCAATAGCTTGATCTTCAGTAGTTGGATTCCACCAAAGGTCCAAAAGAATAACATGACATGCTGCAACCATATTTAAACCAAGGTTTCCTGCCTTTAGTGACATCAGCATAACAGTAATCTGAAAGAAAGAAAAATCGAGTCAGCCAACAAAGAAAATCTAGGTTTACGCATTTGAATCACAGTAGATGATCCAATTTCTGGTAATAGTTTAATTATACTGATTAGCAGCGCACTCAGGGTTATCGACGTAATGAAAAAAGAAGATTTAACTTCCCAGTGTACTTCAGCTACTAACAAACAGATTCTTACATCACATTTCTTGGTGTCGTTTATAAATTTGAATAAAAAGAAGTTACAGCTTTAACAATATTGGGGATGGCCAAACCTCAGGATCAGTATTGAAATCCTTAACAGCTCTGTCCCTCGCACTAAGAGTCATCCTACCATCAAGTCTCCTGTATTTGACGCCAGATTGCTCCATTGATGTCTCGACCAAGTCCAACATGCTAGTCCACTGAGAAAAAATTATAGCCTTTAGTGGTCCTCCAGATGTGCACTCTGAATATTTTCTTGTGTGTTTTGTAACCTTGACATCTGAATCAAAATCTTCAATATCGGAATCATCAGAAGGCAGTGAATCTCTATTGCCTTCGGGGGAATTCAGTAAGCCAGGAGTCTTCAATTTACAACTTGACTGCAGAACCTCAAGGACAGCTTTGATTTTAGATGAGCTGTACTCACTGTTCTGTACTAGGGAATAATCAACAAGACTCGAGTTGCTAGAACTACTACCACCAAGATCGTCAGAGAGGCAACTCCTCAAAGTTGCTTTGGAGAAAACAAGATCTTCCCCAAGTTGTTCTTTACAATGAACTGCAGGGCACATATTATCATCACTTGTCAAATGTTCTGACACACATTGATAACAGAAGACATGGCCACACATCGAAATAACAGAGTCATCAGGTGGATCCTGTTGAAAACATAGTATAAATCAGCCAAAGTCCTTAATGACAATGCATAGCTACTGTTTACCACTCGGCAATAACAGGTTAACAGAGAAAAAAATTCCAGACATTCAAGTAGAAAATTATAATAAAAACACAAGTTCAGTAATCAATGAACAAATTGATAAAACAGGGTCTCAATTAAGATGATCAGCCCCCTTTGAAAATCCTTTATCTTCATCTGAATAAACTTCCTTTTTCAAACAACAATTATTAAATCACATCACCTGCTACCTGGTAGTTTTGGATTGTGCTACATAAAATACCCTTGGTATGCATCCCCCCCCTAAAATATATCCTATAACTACTTTGTGATGATATGGGTTTTATTTTGCAAAAACTTACAACTAGAACTCCTTAACTTTGACTAGTTTCCATCATAATACAAGACTTTCTTACACTGAAGGTTTTAAGTGTTAAACTTTGCCTGATTTTGTGAACAAAGTGTATTTAAAGTGTTCCGAAAAGACTAATAGTGTGACGCTCCTAAAACATGATCAGAGTAAACATATGCTTAGAAACATCTGTTAGCAGACTTAATCATATATCAAACCATTGAGAAGTGTAGCTCCTAATATTATTCATTAGACAAATAACATAACATGTACCCTAGGAAGAGTAAGACTTGTAAGATGCAATCAAAAGGATCTATACCGGATGTTTTTAGGAGGCACAATTGCAACAAAGGAAACCAATAATGAAATTATCATATCTAAATTAACTCACATTGCAGACACAGCATATGGCGGAAGTTGTTTCCAGACTATTAAACAGATTGATCAGCATCTCCTTTGGAAGCTTTTTTGCCATTTCAACAGAATCTTTCCCAACAGGATCAGAATTATATTCTTTAACAAGAAGCGGGTGATCACAAGCCTGACGGAGACGTAAAAGCATTAAAAGAATATTTGCGTAGTTTTGATTCACTGTGCCAGCAGCTGCATATGCCTGCAAAGTACAAGCATTTCATTTCAGAACTACAAATTTGGAACATCCATCAGCATAGGAATATCAGATGAACAACAATGTCATATAATTTGCAATTGCCTTGACCCAATATCAAAACGAATCTCTAGACACTAATTTTGAAGGGAAAAAACAAACAGTATCATTACATTATGTCCAACCAAGTTAATATAAGCAATATAAAAGGAAATAAACCTTAAATTGAGAACGTGAATCAGCTTCCAACTTCTTGTAGAAGGCCCGCTCCTCATAGGAGAAATCCACCTTCTCCAGATTAATTGTTTTAGGTGGTAAAGTGATTATAGGCTTGCCATCAAGCAAAGTTCCTAGACAAATAAAATAAATTGATATGAAAAAACAGAATAGACCAATAATCACCCCCATACAGTAAATATGACACCAACTTCAAAGAAAATCGGGCTCACTCTAACCAGTACCTCAAAGAGTAAATTGTTCGGTCCACTCCCTCAACCAAACAATATTATATGTCTTTATGGTAAAACAATCCCAAATTCATTATTATACATGATGGCCATAGACTCATTAAAAAAGAAATCAAGGATGAGTTCACTGAATAGAAGAAATAATTCCATCATTTAAAAAAAAGAAAATTTAGTCAAAAAACTGAATATTTAATAAATCGAGAATGTAACAAAATAAATAAATATGTCTAGCATTTTGATGGGAATTTCAGGGAGGGAAGAACAAACGACATGAAATTAACACCAAATACAATACTTGGTGTCGACACCACTACAAAACCCTCGGCTAAACTTGTCAAAATTATGGAAAGTGGCTTGCATGGCAAGAATTCTTTCCAGGATCATCAGTGACTCACTTTTCATACTCACTTAAGACTTGACATCATTAAAACTGGACGAGGTTGTCCTGTACAAGAATGAACGTGTGCTGATACTACTGTGGTGGTACCAAAGGTAGAGAAGGAAATGAGAAAAAGAATCAATGAAAAATTATCTAAGTCATGAACTTTAACTAAAGAGGAGATCAGCAACAATATTGCTATGACACTTAAAACCTAAATCAAGCCAAGAAAACGATAAATTCAAATTATCTATCCAATCAAGACTTAGCAGCCAGGGAGGGAAGAACAAACGACATGAAATTAACACCAAATACAATACTTGGTGTCGACATCACTACAAAACCCTCAGCTAAACTTGTCAAAATTATGGAAGGTGGCTTGCATGGCAAGAATTCTTTCCAGGATCATCAGTGACTCACTTTTCATACTCACTTAAGACTTGACATCATTACAACTGGATGAGGTTGTCCTGTACAAGAATGAACGTGTGCTGATACTACTGTGGTGGTACCAAAGGTAGAGAAGGAAATGAGAAAAAGAATCAATGAAAAATTATCTAAGTCATGAACTTTAACTAAAGAGGAGAT
>Ga0228710_1011640_pt1 | contig 11259 bp, 11 predicted proteins | sample MedpolnodulmetaG_FD_177995 | JGI IMG/M metagenome (GOLD analysis project Ga0228710, IMG submission 177995) | Root nodule microbial communities from Medicago polymorpha collected in Santa Monica, California, United States - pink nodules | ecosystem: Host-associated > Plants > Roots > Nodule... | reverse complement strand
CAAATGCTTGCCGATGCGCGCCGTTCGCCTGAAGCCTGGAACGACTTCCTCGACTGCTTCGTCGACGACGAAGAAGTCATCGCTCGCGTCAAGGCGAAATCTCCGCGGTAACAATCGGCCGGTTACAGTACGCGTGACAAAGTCGCCTGATCAAAGCCGACGCCAACTCGCACGCTCCGGCCATGACCGACATCGATTTCAATTGGACAAGGCTGCAATCGAGCCGTACAGCCTTCCGGGAAATCCGGAGTCGCCACCTTGACCGGAACAAATCCCACTCGGGCCCCGGCGTTCTCAACAACACCAAACTCGCGACGCCATCTGTAGACCAATGACCGATCAATCTCGTGGCGACGAGCAACGTCCGACACCGACGTGTCGCCGTTCAAAGTTTCCGAAACAATTGCCTCTTTGTCGACACGGGTGAACTTTCGGCGCCGCACACTCCCGGCCAAAATCTCAAGATCACGAATAGACACGTCGTTATCCTCGTGGTTAGCAACGTGGCGAAACGCCAGCCTCACGAAAACAACCTCAATTCCTCAATGAAACAAGGCGGCTCTGCCCGTAGGGATACGAAGTATTTCAGGTCACGCACGAAAAGGCACTGGCTATCCCTGACGGCATACGGCACCTAAGACCATTTCCGGATGGGCGCAAATCTATGTCGATGGCGCAGACGGGGATTTGAAGGTGAAGTTCGGCGATGGCACCGTGAAAACGATCGTCGTGGACGTCTAAAGCTTAGTAGGGGCGCGTCTATCCGTCTATCGCCGCGCTCACGCTCCTTTTCCTGCACCGTTCAGAGCTTTCGGGCCTAACTCTATTTCCGCGCCTGGCACGGCCAGCTTTACATTCGAGGCTTTGCCTATGAGAGCCGACGCCATCGGCGTTCACGTCCTTCTCGCTGTTCGCGAACAGGTTTCGGGATATGTGAATTAGCCCCCGAAAGGTCCGGACATGCTCAGGTTTGAGATTGCGAGCTGATGAACTCGCGCGGCGATTGATATCCTAAAGCACTGTGCGGGTGAAGATTGTTGTAATGCTCGAACCAGAGCATGTCCGGTCTTTTGGGGGCAACTCCAATATGTTCTCTAGAATCGGATTCGGAATTGGTGACTGCGGCGACATCTTCCACTCAAATGCAGTTTCCACGACCCATTGTGCGCGAGTAATATCCAGTTCGAATTGCTTGAGCTGAAACTCGTTTTCGGAGAGGCGTTCGAACCAACGGTTCATCCAACGCAAATCCCAGCTAATGATGCCGAGGAAGCCCGACGACGCGGTGCCGGATTTCGCAATCACCAGATTCAGGCGCTTCCACTGCGAGAGCCACGACCAACTGCGCCAGCATCTTGCCCACTTCGCCGCCGCCTTCAACTTCGGTCGCAGGCTCAAGTCACTCACACCTTACGAGTTCATCCCCAAGATATGAGTTTCACAGCCCGAGCGCTTCACGATCGATCCGCTCCATCAATTCCCGGGACTAAACAGCGGCTCGGTTCCGGGCTTTACTGGATGAGGAGCATCCCGTCTTCCATCAGCGCAACATTAACCGAAGCACTGCCGACCCGGATGGATATGTGTCGAGATACCCCGTCCACTTTGATGGGCCTTTGGATGATCTCGACCTTATGTTGCGCTCCGGAGGGCTGAACGACAATGGCCGTGAGAAAGGTGACATCAGAGCCGGATCTAGCAGACACAAGCGTTGGGATCGGTCTAAGATCAAAACTCCCGAAGCCGCCCCACCCCTGCGGTGGCTCCTGGCGGCCTTTCACGACCTCCAGACTATCAACCGGCCAAAGCTGGTGAATGCTGATGGAGGTGTTTGGGGCTGATGCCTCGATCCGATTACCGGAAATCTCCAAGGTAACTTTATCGTCAAAGTGCCACGCCTGTTCGTACCGTCGTTTCGGACCGACGACGCGATCGAGGACTAAGACGAACTCAATGGGCCTCTGGACGAACAGGACGCTGCGAGAACGTTTGGATTTCGGGTAGGGCTCATCGGCCAGTACGTAGCTCTGCCAATCGATCTGGATGCGAAACTCTTTGAGGACGGTCTTGGCATTCCAATGGAACTTTGCTTTGTCGGTTGTGTAAACGACATTGTGGGCGGCCGGCGTTCGCAGGTGGTCACGAAACTTGTCGTTCGTGTAGCCGTGAAAGCCGCCGTCGATGATGAGATTGTCTTTCTTGGTATAGTAGGTCAGGGAGGTGTGATCATTGTGGCCGTGAATGACGCGCCCGGGGCCGAAACGAAGCGAATAGTGGCTCTCTTCGTCAAAAGGACGAGCGTCTCCCCACCCACTGCGGCCGAACACATAGCCGCTCTGGTAGACAGCATACAAGTTGTTTGGCCTCGCACCATGGGCACCTTGCGAGAGAGCGAAGCCGGCGTCGGTATCACGGAGTCTGTCGCGATCTGTCTCGTGGTTAATTGTATCACCGATCAGACACCATTTGCCATTTGGCAACGTCGCGTGAGCCAGGAAGGTCGTCATATTGTGGACGTTCCTGAAAATATCACTCGGCAGCGCCGCGTCGCATTCGGCAAACATTGCCTCTGCATCTTGGAATCGGATGTAATTGTAGAAGTGGTAGGCGACCGCTTGCTCGATAGAGACGCCTTGCCAATCGACCATTTTGGAGATTGCCGCAATCGCGCGCTCACGGGCAAGCTCAATCCACTCACGATTGTTGAAGACGTGCCCTAAACTGAGCAGACCAATGTTTTGGTCGAGGCCGTGGTTCCAATCGCCCTGATAGTTTGCTGGATTCGCAAGAAACTCAGCGTGCTGAATGATCGATCGGTCAAGCCATTCTTCGCTGATATGGGTTTTCAGACAGGCGATTTGTTCACTGCGGAATGCCGTGGCGTGACCATCCCATGCAAAATCTGATTGCGGTTCAACTGAGTTTGCATCGATCCAACTTTTGATGATCATTGTCGCTTTGGCGATGTCATCATCGGTTGATGCAAGAAGGAGTGGCCTCGTGTAAAGCAGGTGGTTTAGAAACCATCTAACTGAAGGCGGCTCATCATTCATAACCGTCCAATCAACGCCGTTCGTGTAATCGAGGTCTGGCAGCTTAAAGGAGGGCGGCATCGGGATCTTACCCGAACGAAGAACCGCCAGCTCGGCGCGTCGATTAGGGTATTTCCAATTAAACATCTGCCAAACCGCCTGCGTTCTCTTCGATTGACGCCCACTTGTTGTGAGTAAGGGCGGTCATGGCATGGTCTTTGTGCCATACGACAACGACAGAGAGTCCCTTTATCGACAAATCCATTCTCCATCTTGTGAGGCATTCGCGGGAATGAAGCAAATCACGGTCATATTGTCGAGTGTCGTAACTGCACTTTCCAAGACAAATCGGGAGGCCACATAGCTCGGGAAACTCTGCCCGTCGCTCTCGAACTGCTATTGGGGACCCAAACAGGTCAAGACCAGGAGCCGGGTGAGGCAGAGGACATTTATAGGTGCTTCAACGGGCCGAGTGCGGCGGCGATCCGCTTCCGCCCAGCCTTACTGAGACCGGGTTGCATTTAGCGGTCGGGGGGCCCATCCACTCGACTCAAGACAGGACAGCCCTGGGAAGCGGGGCGGATCCGCCTCGCCGAAAGGGTGATATCACCGGGTGCCGTTCCACCGGCGGCCGCAAGGTCGAGATGTTGGTCTCCTAATTCCGTTCCCCCATGCGGGCAAGCTCGATTACGTTTAACGGATACGTCAGCTTTCCGTCGTTCCCTATCTGGCGGTCCGTGGCAAATGACTATTGCCTGCCGAGCTAGGCACGCATTCAATCGTTGGAAATTACTCTGGGCAGAATGGCAATTGCGGCGACCTCGACGAAGCACACAGACAAAGAATGAACCTCCGCATCACATTCTCCCGATTACGAGTGTTTGATTCGCAATCGCTTTTCAGGAAGCGCGATCTCGAAGGAGTCTTTCTCGGCTCTTGTGTGTTTTCTTGGGCACGATCAAAGCGACATGCGCTTACTTCGCCTAAGCGGCCATAGCGGGAGGGCTTCTTCTTCGTTCCTCATCAAGTCTGTTGCGTTTCTGCCTCTCGCAATCTGGCGTTTGTGGTGGTGATGATCTTGCGCATGATCGCGACAAGGGCGAAGCGTTCTGGTTTTTGACCTTTGGCGAGAGGATTGTTGCCGCGCACGATGAGGCGGTAAATGAACAGTGCCGGCCTGATTTGGCGCCGACGCCCACGGCCTTTCGGTGTCGGCTTGTCTTGCCCCGGTCGTGTGAATGCGGGCGCAAGCCGGAGAGCTTGCGGCCCAGCGGCGGTTGACGCAGCCGAGTTGGGACATGACGGCGAGCAGCATCGCTGCTGGCACGACCCATGCCGCGAGCGGAGCGGAGCCCCTCGCGTTTGGCGAGCCGGTGGTCGGCTGCGGTGCTGGCAGCAACCTCGGCCTCGAGGGCGGCAATGCGCCGGTCGAGTTCGGCAATATGATCGTAAATGTAGCAGGCGAGGGGTTCTTCCCCTGAACCCCGCATGGCAACAGGTCGGCGCGGCGGGCACGAGCAACTGGATCTGCGCCTGGCCGCAGTGGCCACTGCCGCGGTCGAGCCCTATTGGGACAAACAGTGGGGCATCGACCGGGACGGCCAGTGAGCCGTTTTCCTCGCCGCTGATGACATCGCAACAATCAACTTGGTCAACAAGCCGGTTTCAGTGATGTATCTGCACAAGTTTCTGCCATCTCCCTGGGAAACAGTTGCCACAGGGCCTAGCTAACCCCAGTCCTTGAGCTGGAAAGTCTTTCCGTGCGCAGACGTCGCCCCATTGAAGCCTGTGACAAGCACGGGATTAGGGAGAAAAAAAGCATCTGGCGAAACCAACTACTCTGGTGTCGTGTACCGTGGCACCTGAAAAGACACGTGGTTAGGACGTTAGATATTTTCCGGCGTGTAGATGTTGAAGGGCAGGAAGGTCTGGCCTGGAACGCTCGCCGCGCCCCGGTCGATCGCACCGATCATAAGGTCTATCGTTTCCCGGGCCAAAGCCGGAACGGGCGTCGAGACCGCCATCAGGACCATTTCGTCGGCAAGGGCAGCGCGCGATTCCGGCGTCAGCTCGTTGACGACGGCGAGCAGCTTGCCCCCGAGCTTTTCCTCGCGGATCGCCGAGATGGCGCCCTCCATGCCGCCCCCGCAGACGTAAAAGCCTAAGAGATCCGGATGGCGCTGCAAGAGATCGAACGTCGCCTCGTGAGTGATCTCGGGCGTGTCGAGGTTCACCATTGTGTCGAGGTCCTCGAAATCGGGTGCGTTCTCGCGAAAATAGGACCGAAAGCCGATCTCGCGGAGTTCGTGCCCATGGAAACGGTGACTCCCGACGAAGGCCGCAACCTTTCCCGGCCGCTTTGCCGCCTTTGCGATCATCCAGGCAGCCGTCCTGCCGACTTTCTGATTGTCCAAACCGATATAGCCTTCGCGCACGCCGGCCGCGAAATCCGACAGCAGGGCGAAGACGGGGATGCCGCGTTCCTTGAGCTCCTCAATTGCCGCAGTCACGGCCGGATAGTCGGGCGACACCAGCGCGATCGCCTGATTGCGCGCCGCCATCATCTTCAGCTTCTCGACGATGGCGCTGGGCGTGGAGCTTGAGACGAAATCCACCTGCGCGATGGCGCGGACATGCGTCACCAAAAGCGCCGCGTTTTCGATCTCCTTTGCCAGCGCCTTGTAGAACGACTGTTCGGGCTTTTGCAGGAGAAAGCCGAGCCGGTATTGCGGCAGGTCCTCGAACACCCTTTGGCGCAGCAGGCCGACCGCATGGTAGCCGATTGTTTTCGCCGCATCATAGACGCGGCGTGCCGTTTCCTCGCGCACCGGATGGCGGCCATTCAACACCCGGTCGACCGTTGCGACGCTCACGCCGGAGGCGCGGGCGAGATCCGCGATCGTCGGCCTCTTCGTCATGTCTCCTCCCTGAAACTATTCCCTCATCCGTGAGCCCGTCATGCTGATAGGATTTGAGAGAATATATCATGACTGCATTGAGAAGCATCCAGAGTCAACCTATTCTCACTTCATCAGATGGAGGCGCCGATCGGGAGTGGCGCCGGATCAAAAGGCTGCAACCGCATTAGCGCACCCCGTGAGGCGCGGCGCTGCAGGGGAGGCGAGATGATGACAGTTGCAACCAAGCGCGATTACAGCCTGCTCGGCCGCGATGCCGAGGCGGCGGTTGCAAGCGGCCTCGCCGCGGCCGAATGGTATCACACCGACATTCCGCGCAAGCAGATAAAGGAGCTGATGAAGCGGGAAGACGGCCCCGCCATCCGCGACACCGCGATCTGGCTCGGCAGCATGGTTCTTCTCGGCGGCCTCGGCGTCTATTTCTGGGGCAGCTGGTGGGCGGTTCCCTTCTTCCTCGCCTATGGCGTCCTTTACGGTTCCGCTTCCGATAGCCGCTGGCATGAATGCGGCCATGGCACCGCCTTCAAGACGATGTGGATGAACGACGCCGTCTACCAGATCGCCTGCTTCATGATCATGCGCAATCCGGTCACCTGGCGCTGGAGCCATACCCGCCATCATACCGATACCGTCATCGTCGGACGCGACCCGGAAATCGCCGTCATGCGGCCGCCGGATCTCCTCCGCCTGATTCTCAACTTCTTCGGCATCATCGACGTCTGGCATGCCGTGATAGACATGGTCAGAAACGCCTTCGGCGTGATCAGCGCCGCAGAGAAGACCTTCATTCCGGAAATGGAGCAGCCGAAGGCGATCCGCGTCGCCCGAATCTGGCTTGCCATCTATCTGGCGACGATCGGCCTTTCGCTCTATCTCGGCTCGATCCTGCCCTTGATGCTCATCGGCCTGCCGCGGCTTTACGGCGCTTGGCATCACGTGCTGACGGGGCTCCTGCAGCATGGCGGCCTTGCCGACAACGTGACCGACCACCGGCTGAACAGCCGCACGGTCTATATGAATCCGGTCAGCCGCTTCGTCTACTGGAACATGAACTACCATGTGGAGCATCACATGTTCCCGATGGTGCCCTATCACGCGCTGCCGAAGCTGCACGCCATGATCAAGCACGATCTGCCGGCGGCCGACCCTTCGATCCTGCACGGCTACCGTGAGATGATCCCCGCATTCCTGCGGCAGTTGCGCAACGAGGATTTCTTCCTGAAGCGCGAACTGCCGCCGACGGCAAAGCCCTATCGCGAAGAGTTCCACAACGACCGGCTCGTTCCTGCCGCGGAGTAAGGCAACGGGCGATCGCAGCAAACCATCGAATGGAGGAAAGAAATGAGCGCGAACTGGGTGGAGGTCTGTGCGGCCGAAGAGATCGACGAGGAAGACGTCGTCCGTTTCGATCACGAGGGACGCACCTTTGCCGTCTATCGCAGCCCGGACGACGAGTATTTCGCGACCGACGGGCTCTGCACGCACGAGCAGATCCACCTCGCCGATGGCCTGGTGATGGGCGACATCATCGAATGTCCGAAGCATAACGGCCGCTTCAACTACAAGACGGGTCAGGCCAGGGGCGCCCCCGTCTGCCTCAACCTCAGGACCTATCCGGTAAAGGTGGAGGCGGGGAGCGTGTTCATCGGGCTTTCTTAAGCGTTGAGATTTTGGAAGCTCCCGGCGGATGAGGGGCATGGTTCCGGAACGCGTCAGGCGAAACTCTCCCTCGGGGGGGACCTTTTAGGCAGAATGGGAGGAGGTGAGTATGACGCATATCGTTATCATCGGCGCCGGCGAATGCGGCGCGCGGACAGCTTTTGCGCTCCGTGAAAAGGGCTTCGGCGGCGAAATCACGCTGATCGGCGCCGAACCGCTCCTTCCCTATGAGCGGCCGCCGCTTTCCAAGGACGGCCTCGCGGAGGCCTCCCTGCCGAAATTCATCGCGGGAGCCGAGCGCTACGAGGATGCGCGGATTACGGTCCTGACCGGCGTAACGGCCAAGAGCATCGACCGGGCGTTTAAAGCCGTCACCCTCTCGGACGGACGATCCCTCGATTATGACCGCCTGCTTCTTGCCACCGGCTCCCGGCCCCGCGCCTTTCCGGGCGTGCCGGAAAATGCCGGGCGTATCCGCATGCTGAGGACGCATGCCGATGCGCTTGCCATCCGCGCTGCCCTTACACCCGGTACAAGGCTCGCCGTCATCGGCGGCGGCTTCATCGGCCTGGAGCTTGCCGCGACTGCGCGCAAGCTCGGCGCCGAAGTCGCACTCCTCGAAGGCCTGCCGCGCGTTCTCTCCCGCGGCGTACCGGCGGAGATTGCCGCCTTCGTCGCCGAGCGGCACAGGCGGGAAGGCGTGGAGATCATCTGCGGCGCGCAGATTGCGGCGATCGTGGAAGCCAGTGACGGCGCACGCCTGCTGCTTGCCGACGGCATCGGCATCGAGGCCGACCTGATCGTCGTCGGCATCGGCGCGGTGCCTAACACCGAGCTTGCGGAGGTGGCCGGGCTTGCGATCGAAAACGGCATCGCCGTCGACGCGAGGCTCTGCACCTCGGACCCCGACATCTACGCTGCCGGCGACTGCTGCTCCTTCCCTCTGCCGCATCATGGCGGCCGGCGGGTGCGGCTCGAGGCCTGGCGCAACGCCCAGGACCAGGGCGCGCTTGCCGCCGTCAACCTTATGGGCGCGGGAGAAACCATGGCCAGCGTGCCGTGGTTCTGGTCGGATCAATACGAGTACACACTGCAGATCGCGGGGCTTGCCGACGGTGCGCAAGCGACCGTCCGGCGAGACATGGGGGAGGGGGCCTTCATCCTCTTTCATCTGGATGGCGAGGGACGGTTGATTGCCGCCAGCGGCATCGGCCCCGGCAATGCCGTTGCCCGCGATATCCGCCTTGGCGAAATGCTGATCGCCGCAGGCGCAAAGCCGGATCCGCTGGCGCTTGCCTCGCCCGAAATCAGGCTCAAGAAGCTGCTGGCGGCCTGAGTGCCCTTTTTTTCTTTGAAACGACTCACTTGCGGACGGGAAACCGCTGCTTGCTTTTCCTGGAAGCGCTCTATCAGAGATATCAGATGAGACACCGCCGCCCGACCGTTGCCGATCTCCTGTCGATGAAAGGAAAGCGCCAGCTCACCATGCTCCGGGTCATGACGTTGGAAGAGGCGGAGGCTGCGGAGAAAGCCCGCATCGACCTCGTCTCCGTCCCGTCGGCGCTGCTCGGCCCTGAATTTCGCGAGGCAGCCCCTTCCGTATTCGCGTTTCCCGGCCTCGAATATGGCGACCATGTCACCGCGGAGGATTATATCCGCGCCGCCTTCCAGGCGCTGAAGGCAGGCGGCGACGCCGTCTACTGCGCCGCAAGCCTTTCGACCTTGCGGCGCATGCGCGAGGAAGGCATTCCCGTCTGCGGCCATGTCGGGCTCATCCCTTCCAAGGCCACCTGGACCGGCGGCTTTCGCGCCGTCGGCAAGACGGCGGCAAGCGCGCGCTCGAGATCTGGCGCCAGACGAGGGCGCTGGAAGAGGCGGGCGCCTTTGCCGCCGAGATCGAGCTCGTGCCGGGCGAAGTCGCCGCCGCGATCAGCGCGCGCATCTCGATGCTGATGCTTTCTATGGGGGCGGGAACGGGCTGCGACGCGCAATATCTCTTTGCCGAGGACGTGCTCGGCGCTAATCGCGGCCATTATCCGCGCCACGCCAAGACCTACCGCAACTTCGCCGCCGAATACGATCGCCTGCAGCAGGAGCGCATCGCCGCCTTCTCCGAGTTCGCTTTCGACGTCCGCTCCGGCGCCTATCCGGAAAAAGGCCATCTTGTCGGTATTGAGGAGATGGAGCTTGGCGCTTTCCTGAGCGAACTCGAAGGCGGGCGCTGAGCAGGACGAGCTCACCTCCCAGTGGGGCCGCCTGGCCGCCTCGGCCGAAAAGGATCGAGGCGGCCTTTTTTGTCTGGTGAGGGAGAGCGCCAAAGATTTGCCAGCAAGAGCGGTTTGTGGAATATGGCGGCAAGATGCGGGCGCCGCCCCTCACCCCGACCTCTGCCCGCAGGCGGGGCGAGGGGACTGGAAGCATGCCGCGAGTCCATTCTCCCCGCCCGCGGGGAGAATGTGCCGGCAGGCGGATGAGGGGCAGCGAACATTCCATCAACGGCAATTCACTTAGGGTCGGACGTGAATCTCATCCAACAGCATCTCCGAGTGACGGCGGCGCTCATCGTGCGTGAAATGTCTACGCGCTTCGGCTCGAAGCCGGGGGGCTATCTCTGGGCGATCTTCGACCCGGTGGCCCATGTCGCGCTGATGACGCTGATCTTCCAGGCGATCGCCCGGATGCCGGCTCTGGGCCTAAGCTTCCCGCTTTTCTTCGCCAGCGGCTATCTGCCCTTCGCCTTCTATCAGCGCATGTCCGGCTTCATGGCCGGCACGGTGAAGGCCAACAAGGCGCTCTTCTCCTACCCCATCGTCACCCCCTTCGATGCGATCGTCTCGCGCTTCATCCTGCAATTGATGACCGATACGCTGGTGACGATCCTCATCCTTCTGATGATCATCGAACTCGGCGGGGTCGCCCAGTCAATGGACATCGGCGGAATGATTGGGGCAGCGGGTGCTGCTGCCCTGTTGGGCCTCGGTATTGGCACGATCAACATCGTGATGTTCGCTCGTTTCCCGCTCTACGAACAGATCTTCGGCATCATCAACCGGCCGCTCTTCATGATCTCCGGCGTCTTCTTTCTGCCGGAAGCGCTGCCGCACCCTTTCCGCGAATTCATTCTCTTCAACCCGCTCGCAAACGCTATTATGTGGTTTCGCTCGAGCATTTACCCGGAATACCGCGCCGACGGGATGGACAGGGGATACGTGATCGAGTTCGCTATCGTTTGCTTCGTTTCGGGGCTGGCGCTGTTGACGGCGTCGATGCGGGCAATTCGGGAGGAACGACTTTAAGGCAGCCTTCCCAAAGGGCGCCATCTGCTCAGCGCTCATTTGGAGAGAACGTCTATCGCATCTCCGTTCTCGATCGGCATTTTGGTGACCGGATTGAGATACTTCGCGTGAAGCATATGGAGGGCGGAAGCCACGACCGAAAGCCTCCAATCGCGGCGGCGCGCGTACGGCTGGCGATCGGCCGTCCTATTCTGGCCGACCAACGGTCCCATTGGTTTTGAGCGAGGTCGGAGCGGGAATATCTGGAGCGACAGGTGCGCAAGCATCGTGTTGCACGCTCCCTGTCGGAGCGGTGCCGGATCATTCTTCGCTGTGGCGAGGGAGTTCCGAGCAAGGTCGTTGCGGACGAGCTCG
>Ga0228710_1011638_pt1 | contig 11260 bp, 6 predicted proteins | sample MedpolnodulmetaG_FD_177995 | JGI IMG/M metagenome (GOLD analysis project Ga0228710, IMG submission 177995) | Root nodule microbial communities from Medicago polymorpha collected in Santa Monica, California, United States - pink nodules | ecosystem: Host-associated > Plants > Roots > Nodule... | reverse complement strand
AGTTCACTCCTTCAAATAGAGGAACTTTGACATTGCTGTAAGTTGCGGAAGGGTTGTTTGTGGAAGCCATAACTTTTGTTGTTTTTGCTACAGCTGCAAGGATCTGCAGCTCTGATACCACTCTGTTTGTGGTATTCTAGAGGTGGTATGTTATAAATTATACTGTTGCAGGATTTTGGGTGGAAACGTGACTTTTTATACTATACTTCTACTGGTGGATGAACATTGAAAAAACTGATTTTGTTGAATTCACCACATACTGCTTACTTTCAACTTAGCATTACAAAGTCTTTATATAGGTTAGAAGGAAACTGATAGAGAATACAAATAGGTTGATAACAAACCTACCATAAACCTAAATAAAAACAATCATTATGATGTGATGGTTACAATTCTATCATAATGCTTCCTAAAGATAGTGGCAATTACAACACATTAATTTTAACAGGGAGGAATAAAGTCGGATAAGATGCATTGGATCACGCTTCATAGTATATGACGTTGAAGTTGAAAAAAAAAACCTAATACATGGAACTCTATCACCGCAAACCAAACTCAGTTGTGCAATGCTATATATAATAACATTACAACTATTGTCTATTGTAAATGGGCCAAGCTTGGCGGTTTGTGGGACCAGGTGAGTGAGAACTTCTATTTCTTTGATTTCTATCCTTGATGCTTATTTGTTATAGCAGCAGTGCTAAACATAGCGAAAAACATCATCCCGAGATTTCATGATGCTGATGTGTTGTTTAAATAAACAGTAACAATCACTAAAATTCCTATTTTAGTGGAAATCATGGTGGGCTAATGTAGTGAGCAGCCAATAAAAATAAATCGCGAGACATTTTTGAATCAATTCTTCGCTACATGATAACACAACAAATGGACAATGAAGTTTGTTGCTTTCTTAACATCATACATTTTTCGTGGTTGATTTTTTTATTTAATAAATTTTTCAACCATTTTTTATACCAACACAATCTTGAATAATTCCTAAAAAAATTAATCCTAGAGATTGAGAAAGAATATTTGATTCCCTAAAAAAAGAGAGAAAGAATACTTGAGCTCGATTGTTGTTTGTAAATCAAAGAAAAAAGTGGTATAAACAGGGAGTAGTTTACTAACGATTTTTTGAATGACATTAAGTGTTTATGTATTTCAAACCACAAGTTGAGGCTTAAAAAAAGATGTTGTGCTAATTAGTTTTTGAATGAGATAAAGTGGTCAGGTATTTCAAACCGGTTTAGGAAAATATGCCTATGCTAATAAGTTTTTGAATGACATAAAGTGCTAAGGTATTCCAAACCACAAATTGAGGCTTAAAAATGATGTCTTGCAATGCTAATGAAAAACATTGATCAGACAGGGTAATAGTCAATGATTTGGCCAAAAACTTTATTATGGCAATTCTCATACCGAGAATGAATATGGTACAAAGTGGTCATGGATTAGAAGACAATTTGGTTTGAATCCGGATTGAATATTTTATTGTACATCCAGATGCAAATACTCATAATCAATTGCAGACATATATACAATTATGCAACATACTTGCATGCATTAACCGATAATTGTCAAGTTACCTAATATAAAAAAATAATCCAATTCATTCTTACATATCCATACCTTCAATTTCAAACAATTAACACAAACATTGTTGCCATCGTTCAAGTATATTTGGGTTGGATATATCCTGTTTTGTTTTTGTAACAGTATTTGAGCTTGATTTATTTCACACACAATTTTTCTTTCACAAAATACATTGTATTTTTATTTTAAATTTTTATTACAAATGGTCAATGTTAATTATTATTATAAAAAAAAAAAAGGAATCGCAGATTACAATTCTTACCCGTGCTTGGCACGAGCTCCATACTAGTTATAGTTTGATTGTCACCATGTTTTGTTTTTCATTCATTTAAATTGAAATTTTTGTTTTTAATTCATTTAAATTTAAATTGATAAAGTACATCATTCAATATCATTAAAAATGTAAATGATGAATATGCGAACAAATCATGCTTATCTTTTTGTATCTTTTTGTAAATGATAAAAATATATAAATGATGAATTCATCAAGACAATAATTATAAATCTATTGTTCAAGTGAAGAACCATATGATGTTAATATATGCATCAATTTTATTTATTGCAGCGTCTAGACAGGGACTAACGTACCTATCTTTCTGCTTTTCTATTGCGTTTAACTTTATGCTAACTTTTTTTGGTCAAGTACTCTAGTGGTTAGATTTTTCACCTTTTTGAGTTAAATAAGTGGGATATCTGATTTCGAAGCCCGGCTCCTACATATATTATATAATGTCCATATCAATCATGAGTTAAGTTCACAAGAACCATTGTATATGTTTATTTTATTATATTGGATTATAGTTTTATGAAATATAACATAATCAAATAAGTGTTTATCCTAAGTTCCTGATTTAGTGGAATAGTTCCTATTATCATGACGTTTGAAAATTATGAATGGTGTTTTTTTATAAAATTTTGATTTTGATTAAAACTGACAATATAAATGTTTCTTGTTTTTAAATTATAACAAACCAAACTAACCTGATTATCTATTTCAATGACGCCAACAAAATAACAAAAAAATAAAAGCTAAATTCTTATTTATTTAATGACACCAACGAGGTAACAACGATCTTTATGATAGAAATATTTGTTTGAAGGTATAATTGGGATAACGAAAAATAAGTATAGATATATTCATCTAGTTTGTTACACTTTTTAAATGATAAAGAAAAAAATTGGACATATATATGCTCATATTGGGTTTGTTACACTTTTATTTTAATATTTAAATTTACTCTTATCTATTTGTTATATGTGCTATTTGAATTGAAAGTTGTGGGTATATTTGGAAAGAGAAAAAATCAGCTCAAAAGAGTCAAGACATGCTATTTTCTTTATATATATATAGTATAGAACATATATAGACTTTTTCATTAAATAATATTATTTTAAATTTTAATTAAAACAATTAAATCTCATTAAAATTGGAAATATCTCAATACTACGATACCAGCAGGTAGAGCTGTCAAAACGGGCTACCCGACCCATTTAAGGCCAGCCCTAACGGGCTTCGGGCTTTATCGAGTCGGGCCTAAATGTCTGGTTGATAAACGGGCTTGAAATATACTACCCGAGCCTGGCCATATACGGGTTGTGGGCTAAATGGGTGGGCCCGTATTAAAAATTACATTTTTTTATAAAAAAAAGTACTATAAGATACTCCTATAAAATTTCTTTTCAATAATATTTTTTTTAATATGTTTAAATAATGCATAGCACAACAATTAATTGTAAACATTTTCGTACAAACGTCGTAAACAAAAACAGCGAGGAAAACAATTTTAAATAAATTAGATACGTTATAGTTATAGATATTTATATATTCGATCTTTAAAATATAAAGAAGAAAACAAGTTAAGATAATTTTATATTACTTTTATATTTGTGTGTTAATTCATTGAATTTTCACTTTTATTTTTTACTTTGATAATCAACTAAGTAAAGAATTATTTGAAAAATATATATATAATTTATAGGATTTCTTTTTGTTATGCGGGCTAACGGGTAACGAGTTTTTAGGGCCGAGCTAAAATGCTCTATAAAAATTCAAGCTCAATATTTAAGACTCAAACCCTATAATGAATCAGTCAATAATACCTTTAAACAAATACTAGACCATTGACCCGTGTTGACGCACGGGTCATATCGATAGTAATAATGGATAAAGAAATATGAAATAATATAAGAATTCAATGACATAGTTCATTTTATAGTGACACTCTAACTTTTAATCTATGTTCGTGACACTCTAACTTTTAATCCCAACTTGTGATTAAGAAGTCCCAAAGTAGTAAGTGTGTTGAGAAATTTAAGAGCATGAACATCACCCGCTTGAGAAATTCGGGAGTATGAACCTCATCCACATTTTATAACTTTATATAGTATTTTAATATTACTTTACGTTAGTATGATTTGAATTAAAAAACCTTTAAAAAAAATAAAAGAGTCCTTAATTTGCAAGATAGCTTGGAACATTAGAATAAAATTAAAATAGATTTTTGACCTGTCGCACGGGTTTATTAGAACACAAAAAAACTTAATAGAGATGCACTGTCAATATTAAAATCATCATAATATGTCTTTCAAGACATTTAAAAAAAAATGATATTTTTATATGATTACCATTTCTAGAAAAAACAAATTTCTGAAATTAAAATAGTATATGATAAGTTCACTCATTCAAACTTATATTCAAAAGTAATGTGGAAGATAAAAGTTTACAATTAAAATATACAAAAAATCATATACTTTCCACATAAGTCTTTACAATCGCTTGTGTGAGCTTATTTGTCTTGTGAAATAGGAATTTGCGTCAGTGACCAAAGGAATAGTAACATGTCAGAGATGAATAATTTTTTCTTCCAATAAACTTCAAGCACCACTCTTTGCCTTTCTATCTCATGATGCTTAAGCAATACACCTCAAAGAAACAACTCGATTCAATCATTGGTTCGCTTACTTTTGTCCACATCATCAATTCAATCATGCATACACAGTTTTGAATTAATACAAAAAACACCAAAGTTGGAGGATAAAATATTTTAGTTACTAAAATAGCATGAGAATATGCAAGCCTAAAATTCATCAATCAAACAAAAACGTTGCATTATATATGAACCAAGAAAGTAAAAAAACTATTTCTCGTAAAAACGTATACATATATGTGTGTGAGATTTGTGTTGTGTTTGTGTCCCACTGATATCAGAGCAATAGAAAATAAACCAACGATTAGAGGCAAGGTTGGAGTTGAGAAGTTTCAACATGTTATTTCTACAGACCACCATATTCATCATCATTTGTTTGCACTATTATAATGAAAAGGAAAATAAAATTAATTAGAAAATGATTACACGAATAACAATTAAAACACCTGCATCATCTTCATTCTTGAATGTCATTAGGAGTTTTGAAGAGATGATGCAAACGGTGCTATGCAACGTTCACTTCTTAATATGAAAATTGCTCTTTTCACTTTTGAAATTGCTCTTTTAGTTGAATTTGCATACCTTTTAGTTGATCAAATTGAAGCGTGTATTCCACCCTTCCAATCTAATGTTCATGTGATTTTGCAGCAGCATAGATGAACTATCACTACTAGAAAAAGCAAACTTAGCGAGGGAAATTAGTGACGGAAAAAATGAAATTCCTCACAAATTTCTTGGTCGCAAAATTTAGTGACGGAATTAGAGAGGGATTTCACGTTTTCCCTCACTAAATATCCCTCACTAATTTTTGTTTTTTTAGTAGTGTGTATATACAAAAGAAGGATTTCTACAACACTTGATAATCAAAATAAAAAAGGATCTCAAAGAGGATGTCGACCATGAAAGAGTAGTAAGAGATCAATATAAAATACATAATAGCGTAGTTATTATTTTAATTACCATTTTGTAATAATAAAATGAAGCTAAAGACCGCTTTTGTGGCTCTGGTTGTAGTAAGAGACTTGTTGATACTTATTCTAAAAATAATTAATTGGTCATATTCTTGTGAATAAAAATTATCTATTGGATTTAGACTTGTGAATGAAATAATTTCTTAAACACACATGTAATAGGAGAAGTAGTTAAAGCTAAAAAAAACATAGACAAAAGGTGATTAAATAAAACTAAATGCCAAAAATCATAAGGAAACAACTCGCTCAAAAATTGGATCTAAGCCACTGCAGGCAATGACAGTTGCATAAACCGTCAACGCTAGACCAGTACCGAGAGCCACCAAGAGAATACTATATAAATTGTCGGTGATTAAATTAAATAGAATAATATCATCCGAAAACAAAACTGACATAACAGTCCAAACATATTCATACCGACCAGGACACTAAACCAAGTCACATAACACGAAATCAATGCAGTAGAACACTACTTATTCAAATAATACAAACTGATGCAACACTGAATAGAATCAAAAGCTGAAATAAATAGTGGTATCAACTTAACCTTCACTTGTTCCACTTTTAATAAAGTTCTCAATGTGGTGAACATCATGGGTAAATTGTGTGACAGAAGAAGGGGCAGTATGTGTATTAGTAAACCATAGAAAAATTATGACAAATTTAAAAGATAAACTAAGATTCTCATAAAAGAAAAACGATACATTTGCATGCAAATTTTTATACAATTGTCTTAAATTGAATTGTTCATCAAATTTAGTTATTTAAATACTACACAAACCATCGTTACAATAAATTGATATTCAAACCATCCCTACAATAACTTGATATTCTTTAGGAATAAATTGATAAAAATAAAAAATTTCTAAACATTGCATTGCATTTGTCCTACGTACAAATAGCTAAATTGTGGTTAAGTAAACAACTTTACCTTTAAAATGAATCACTAATGAGCATATATATCTACAAATGAAACCTGAAATGGTGAGTGAAATGGAACAGTGACCAAATGAAACCAAAGGGATTATAAAGAAAACTGCAAATGACCCAACACCAACTGCAAATGACTACAAATGAAACCAAACTGAATCAAAAGCTGAATAGAATCAAAACTGACAAATCAAAAGCTGAAATTTGCAATAGAATCATCAACCAAAATCAAAATGGAATTGGAATAGTATAACTAACAATGGAATTGTCATTTAAATTGTAAATCAAAATCGATATCAAATTGAGAAAGACAAAATTGAGTTGGAAAGGATTTTGATTTGTTTTTCATAAAAATAGGATAGTTTAGGTTGGATATGATTTTGTTTTGTTTTTTATAAAAGGAAATAATAGGAGCGATATGTTTTTTTTTTGTTATGGATAAGAATACGAGGATCTGTTTATTTTGCGATCTGTTTATCTGTTTAGTAAAATTAAGCAGAAAAATTAGGAGTGATTTGTTTATTTTGATTTCCATAACAATTAATATTTTGTTTAAATTAAATAGGGTTAATATGGTAAAATTAAGTAGAGAAATTAGGGTAAATCTAGGGCAAAATATTGCTTACAGTTAACTTTAAGTAATAAGAGATTTGTTTTGTTTTAAATAAAAATAGGATAATTAAGTTTGGAAAGGATTTTGATTTGTTTTTCTTAAAAATAGGATAATTAGTTTAGGTTGGAGGGAAACGTATCACAAAAATAGGAAACGATTTTGATATTTAGTTTGGATATGATTATAAAATATAAGGATTTATATTACATTTGTTAGATTATTGTTGTCATTGAAAAAGATAAACATTGTTTGTTGAGTTTGTTACATTTAAAAGTTATAAATATCTATACTTTCCTCAGCAAAAAAAAAATATTTATACTTATAATAGTTTCCCTGAATCTCCCCAACCCTAAACAAAACAATATCGCGGCTCTGCAACAATAGAGTATTCTCTCTCTGTTTACTTTCCACGCTTGGAAAATTGTGGTAATCCAATCTCAGATCCTGTCTTGATTCGATGGCTTCCAATTTCTGTAGCAGTTATATTGTAAGTGGATGCTATATTCACAATGATATTGCCTTCTCTATTCTATCAAGACTCCCTATTAAATCTTTGAAACGATTTCAATGCGTAAGTAAACCATGGTCTCGCCTTACTGAAGACTCTCGTTTCATGACAATGTATCGCAAAAATTTTCTTTTATCTCAATCTTATGACGGTGATACATCTCTCCTCGTAAATATCTTTTCTGACCGTGAAAAGTTCCATTTTCTATCAGGTGAAAGGTTTGAGAATAGGGTCAGTTTCATTTATCCAGTTAAAACCTATTGTGCAGTTGCAATCAATGGCTTTGCGAGTGTTAATGGCATACTTTGTTTGCAACACGGTAGTCGTGGAAAAAGTTTCTCACTGTGGAATCCAACTACCGGCGAAGTCAAGGTTATTCCTCATTCTATGACACTTCTTCCACCTATTGTTAATAAATATAAGGCGGCGGATCACTTTCGCCATCGCACTATGCATCATGGATTTGGTTATGACTCTGTTGCTGATGACTATAAGGTGATTTGTCGTGAAACATTTGAACCACTCTTTTTTAATGATGAACTAGGCAAGAAAAAATCATTTTTGGTGCAAGATGAATCCCTTCAACCCTTTTGGCAGATTTATAGCCTAAAAAGTAACTCGTGGAAGAAACTCTATGTCAATATGCCTCATTCTTCAACTTTTCTCGTGGACAATTTGCATGGAAATTTCCGAGTGTACATGAATGGAATGTGTCATTGGTTGTCTATGCCTCATTATCATTGGAGTGTTCCTTTTTCTGCAGAATCATGTATGGTATCATTTGACTTAAACAATGAGACGTTCTTTGTCACACCCATACCCTCGTACGTTAGACTCACATGGACACACTTGACAGTGTTGAATAATTCCATTGCCTTGATCTTCTTCCCTATGAACACAAATATTTTTCACATATCAATTTTGGGTGAAGTTGGTGTGAAGGAATCATGGATCAAACTCTTCACTGTTGAAAAACCTTGCGCTCTAGCTACGTTTCCTACAGGAGTCGGTATGAATGGTGAAATAGTCTTTGCAGATGACGACAACAAACTACTTTTGTTTGATTTAAATACCAACAAGATTGTAGAGCTTGGACTTAAAAGAAGAGATAAATTGACTCTTGGTCAGATTAAAGTTTACAAGAAAAGCCTTCTTCCAATCAAAAGAATAAATTAATTATTTTTGTACCGTTTTACTCATGATTGTGGTTATTGACAATTCACCTTTCATAGAAAGTGGCATGTCAATTAAGTATTTGAAAGACACTTTCTAGTTGACTAGGCCATTTGCTTTGCTTTCCTTTCTTATGCCTGCATATTCTTCATTGTAGTTTCAGAATCCTGATATGTTATCATTTGGATGGATATAAATGCCATTCGTTCAATATTAATACAAAGTTATTTCTTTTTACGTCTTTATATATTGTTTGTGCCTATTGAATTATTTAAACTCGTGACCTTGATCCATGCAATTTGGTCGAATGAGTCGCACTTATGCGATTTGGTTTCAGTACCTTGCTCTTGATTAATTAGAACTCGTGACCAGATTGAAAATTTTGTTGCTATTAGATTTTTGTTTAGTTCTCTTCACTCATAGCTCTGATTAAACCACAATTTTGTAGCTTTTGCATTTGGATTGAACCTTCATGTTTCCTTCTGAGTTGTAGTAATTTATTTTCAGAATTTATGATTTGATAAAATTCAAACGTTTGATTCAAAGAAAAATTATTTATAAGGATTAACTTTAATAATTGTGAAAGTAATGCATCCAATAGAAAAACTTGTTTGAAATGACTGCAGTTTACATTTACGATGATGGCACTTTACATCTATGATGAACTGTCTATATTTCCAAATATTGAGATATTTGAAGTTTTATCATTTTTACTGTATAAAACTCTTGTTTACCAGCTTCAAATTTTCTTTACAAAACAGAGACGCAATAGTTTTAATTATTAACAGATAACATATTTGGCTGATTTATTTCAATGATATGGTTCTCATATTTTCCATGATATTTATAGATGTGGCAACAACAGAGACGCAAATGTATAACCTCGGAGTCAATTATGACATAGATATTGCCAATGAATGTGGTACGCCCCCGTTGTTGCCATTGTACCTTTCTAAGAATGACGATACACTGATATTTGCAAATTATGAAGATGATCGAGCAATTATCTATAATCGGAGAGATTAGAGAGTGGAGAGAATTAGAATTTCCAACAAACTGTGTTGGTTTTCTGCAATGCACTGTGTTGAAAGCTTGATTTCGACTCATTGGAAGTAAGTTCTCTTCTACCGTTTCAAATTGTTTGAAACTATGGTAATTCATGTATGTTGTTTTAAAATCTTTGTCATGTTTAAATAACTTGTGTCAATAACTGGTTTTTGTCATGATATTGCAATAAAACTTATTATTTAATCACACAAGCCTTGGATTCATTGCATCACCGTTGAAGCTAATTTCTTTCTTTGTTTACAGCTGGATATGGTTGCACCCTTAACCGTTATCATTATGCATTCATTTTTCTTGTGTTTTTCATGTATATTGTAAATTTTGTGTTTTATTTTGTTACTTCTAAACTCATTGGTATTTTTTTGAAATGTTGGTCTGCAACCCTGACTCTAAGTACATTCTCTGTAGATGGGAGTGTGGTAGGAATTGGAGACATGATTGGAGACTTTATTAGTGAGGAAGAGAAAGAGGAGCAGGAAGAGCCTCTATCAGAAGACGATTCGGATTCGGATGGGCTAAGTGACTATAATTCTGAGGATGATGAATGAGTTAGTTTGTTAGATTAATATTATGTAATATATGATCAAAGCATAGGAAGTAGGACAGAATAAGCTCGAGCTTTGCACAGCCAGCCTCAATTTTTCTCAATTTGGTCTTTGACTTGGATATTTAGTTATGCTGAAGTTCATATATGATATATTAACTTATCCATCGTCTTATGCAAATGGTTGTTTACTTGTTTGATTCATAAATGATAGTATTTTAGTTTTAGAAGAGGATGATAGATTTAGGGTGGAGGAAAATGTATGCTGAACAAGCATATAACTTTGTGCGTGTGTGTTTGTGAGAGAAACTTCTCTGACAAAGGAAACAATTCAAAGAACGGTGACTGCAAGTTCACTAACTCATTTAGACCCTTTTCTTCCTTGTTATGTTAGTATTTTATGCCTTGCCAGGATTTGAACCCTGGTTTGAACTATACCAATAGGATGAAATGTATTTGGTTCATAATCACTTATACTGACTGTATGTTGTACCAAATCAATCACTTATACTAACATGTGAAATCTTCAGTTTCTTTCATGCTTCTTTTTAATATTGGAAAGCAGGCCTTCAACTAAATACTAATAATGAAGTGAGGGTTGATTATAAACAATTCATATTTTTTCTGCACTTGTTACAGATGGTCTTTTTATTGATGCAGTTTAATATAGCTTACCTAGGAAGTTTTGTTTACATGTGTATTTTTGGCATTACCTACCTGTCAAATGCCTTTTCAACCACAGTTGCAAGATCAAACTTTGATGTGTGAGAGCATTTCACAAAAACAATTAGTATCAAGGGATTGAAAATATTGAAATTTAGTGGGAAATTACTTGTACAAAAAAAATATACAAATTAGTGCATTATTATTTGCAAGCCATTACTACAGATTGTCCTCTTCCTTTTTTCATATTTTCTCAATCATTGTTCTTCCAAA
>Ga0228710_1011636_pt1 | contig 11262 bp, 8 predicted proteins | sample MedpolnodulmetaG_FD_177995 | JGI IMG/M metagenome (GOLD analysis project Ga0228710, IMG submission 177995) | Root nodule microbial communities from Medicago polymorpha collected in Santa Monica, California, United States - pink nodules | ecosystem: Host-associated > Plants > Roots > Nodule... | reverse complement strand
ACCAAAAAAAACACCCCCCCCCCCCCAAAAAAAAAAGTTGGAATGGATAATTGAGTGAATACAGTTTTAAAAATTTAAAACCCATAAAAAATAATGGATTTCGAGAAAAATCAGACTTAAATCAAATAAACCCACTTACCCAGTAGTTACAACCCTTTTTTTTTTTTATCTTCATTGGGAAGAAGAAGAAGAATACAAAAGATTTTGGTCATAAATCAAGTCTAATTTTCAAAATTGACACAAGACATTCTCTATATTGAAAATCAAAACATGCTAGAGTTACGGATTCGGATATTGCATTTTTGGTTATTTTAATGCTACGCAATTTTATATCCTGCAACTTTAGTTTGTTGCAAATATTTTATGATGAAATTTTTTATTTAATATTATCATTTATAATTTTTTTACGCTAAAATATAGTTAAAATAAGTTACACAATTTTTTTTAGAAAATAAAAAAGTTGAGTATTTTTTATGAAAAAAAAATACGACTCATTATTTAGTCTTTTAATATTAATAAAAAAAATTAATTTGGGTAACCCACTAGTCCCAACTCAACTCAAATCAAAAATTAGTGGGTTTGTCCAACTCGGCCCAATAGTGTAACGAGTGGTTATTTCACCTCACCTAAACTATAGTACTCTATATGGTTCGGATCTTGGGTTTGACCAAAACGACCCACGTACACCCCTAGTCAAAAGAATATAATTATGTTTTAATTATCAATGATTATTGATTTTATATTTTTGTTATCAAACAATTTTATTTTTCCATTATAACTATGTGTTTTACTCCCCGAAAAAACTATCTATTTTATCATAGTAATATACTTTTTTAATTGGATATCTTTTGCGTGCAACTGTAAAGACTAATCACTCGAGCTGGATAGAACCGTAATTGATGACAAAACTCTCCCTCAAGTGTCAAGCATCATAGCTTCAAGTATGAGGGTTTTACCTCCTCTTGTTCTTTCTAGGGTATGCTTTCTAATATTTTTAATGATGTCAGTTGCCAAGTGTTACTAAACCTCTTTTGATTAGGGTTCCACGATGAACCTCTACTCATTTTTTGGATTCAATTAATAGTTTTTTATTCCATTTATGATTCAAGTGTCTGATTTAATTTGTACACGTTGTATTCTCAAGGCTTTTCAACTAGTGGTTGACCTGATCTCTAAACTAAGGTATAACACTGACTATCTTGCCGGCAACCGAACAAGAACAATAGTAAATTGTCTATTTTAAATTAATCTATTTAAAATTAATTTCTCACCGTTATAAGTATGATTGTTATGGCTATGATTAATCTTTAAGGGAATGTCACTAGTTTAGCCTTTGTTACGACACAAATACTCGAACTTACTACTGTTATATCACGGGGTCATGTCATACTCCCTTGAATCATGGCATATTATAAACTAATATTTAACCGCGTTAATTGATGGTCGGATTAGGCAAGTGTACCAAATTGTTTCCCAAGTAATAAAGTGATAAGTAGAGTATCGTATCCACAAGGATTGTCGTTTCGTCCAAACAATTCACGTTACTTATTTTAAGTTGACGATATAAAATAAAAGAGTTAACGGTTAGAGATTGTAATTTTTATCTGTTTGCAATGGAGTAAGTTACCTGGTTTGGATGTAGAAAAGCAAACAACGATTAAGACTCTTTGAATCCCCGCTATTTATTTTATTGGATATTAAATAATATTCATGCCACGTTTAGTTATCTTAAGTAGACTATACAAGTGATGAGGCCGTTGGGACGTTCTAACCTAGTTGGTTGTCAATCTGCACTTGCTGATCGCACGGTGATCCTTACGTGTCGGGTCTATACTATCTTGTTTGATTTAGGTTTATCCCTCCGATGGATAATTGCACCTGTTGATCGCACGATGATCCTTATGTACAGGGTCTTGCTAATTCAAACGTAATTGAAACATAAACTTAAATTGGCGTTCCTAAATTTTCAAAGGTATGATGGTCACACTAAGGTTATACGCGCGCTACGGTATAAGGTTATTAATCCTATAGGATTTTTTTACCTTCGTAAGGATTATTAGTATGAGGCCTGGCTAATGTTCCTAAAGGTCTTCCCATCTATGAATCTCAGGACACTCATAGCACACTCTTCTTCTCCCCATGGTAGTTCTACAAACGGGAAACCCTATCAGTGTCTACCTTACCAAGAGGTCGAGGAGAATGGTCTCACTAGGATCGGTTCACTCCCCTTGGTACTTGTTTCCCTAATTAATAACTAGTTACATACTAGGTTCAACAAATATTACTCAGTATTAGTAATGTCACCTTCTAAGTACTTACTACTAGGGTCAACTCGCTTTCGGTATCTTTTGTCTAGTTATTAATCTCTTACTTCCTAGATAGATATATATTTGTATACAAGATATAAGTATCAAGATAGTAATATCAATATTAAGCCATGTCACGACCGAAGTACCTAATCTAGGGTTGCTCTTCGCCGGAAAAATTAATCCTAATGAAACTTAATAGCAAACATAAAATATACTAAAATAAACGAGATTAAATTAAATAATTATTCTACAAAACAAATAGAGGTTCATCTTAGAACCCTACCCTATAAATATCTAGTTACACATGATAACTAAGACAAAATACAAAAAGATAAAAACACACCCTAGAAAAGATAGGAGAAGATAGAACTCCTCCTTGGCTCCTAGAATCGTCTTCCTCTTGAACTATGATAGATATTTAGCAAGTGTACCAAAACCATCGCAGTAATAAAATTTATAAGTTCGTATCCACAGGGACTGTGTTAATCTCAATTTGGCAATAAGGTTACTATCTAGGATGTGTAAATTATTTTGGTGCCTGAGGCAGTAGATTTGATTGCATAAAATTAAATAAACAGAAAATAAAGATAGTTTGGGAAAAGATAAAGAGAGAGATGAGATCAGGTCTTTCGAATCATCGATGTTCCCCTAATTGGTATATTGCACATATTCTTATGAATGATTATCTAGTTCCACAATAGTTAACAAATTAGTCCTAATCAATCCCCTGCTTATTCTTTGGAGAGCGTTGAAAAAGGACATTTGTACGAAGTGTACAACCACTATCTCCACTACTCTGTTTTTATGTCTGCTAGTACAAGAACAACAGCTGTGCCTGCAACGGTGTTCCTTAAGACTTGGAATGAATTTGAAATTGCACCTTCATAGGACAGTAACCAAATCAGGCAACAGATCATTGGTGATTTGATCAAGATTCAAACGACTCTTTTTCATGTGCTGGCAATTAACAACGTCTCTTTCACACCTCTATATAAATGAGTGAAGACATGCTGTTTGGATACTCAAGACTCATACAACAATTTACAAGTGCCAAAACTCTGCTAAAATTGTTTCACATCAAAGTTCACTTAGAATTTCTTAACAACTTCCATATCTTAGAAATTCTAAAGTCTTAAAGAGTTTGTATCTGATTTGTATTGTGAACACCACTGATTGTATATCAAGTGCTCAACCTCAAACAAATTTCTTTGTAATTCTGTTTGAATAGAAGTCTCTTGCAGTTGTGCTTGAGCATAGAAGTCTCTTGCAGTTGTGCTTGAGCATATGAAGTCTCTTGATTAAGTTCTTGAGCATATGAAATCTCTTGCAGTTGTGCTTGAGTAGTTTGAAGTCTCTTGCTAGGTTTAGCAGTGAGCAATTGTAATAAGATATTACATTTTAGTGAACTCTCCTTGGAAGTGCAAAGGGGACAGGACTACTTCCGGTTTGTGGAAGGAACCTGTATAATTGCTTTGTGTCTTTCTTCTCTCTCTCTCTCTCTCTCTCTCTCTGTTTTATCCGCTGCATTTAGTTTCTGAACAGTGACTTCAGTAGGAGAAAACGAAGAAAAAGCTAACACAATTCAACCCCCCCCTGTGTTTTTCTCACCTTCACCTTGATTCCCAACCAAGAATCCTTGAAAGCAATCAACTTACAATCCCTATAACACACTAGAAATCTATGACTCAAAGACCATAATGATTCTTAGAAAAAGTGTTTAATCTGAAGAACAAGTGGAGTAAAAGGGTAGGAGACTCTAGAGAGAATAGTTGCAAATGATTCAATTGTTTGGGAGTTTAGATATGATCGACTGTATATAGAAATGACAGACAAGTGCAAAAGTTTTGCCAAAAACAATGTGTTGAATCGAATCACACATATTTTGAATTGTATCAAACATGTGAAAAAGAGTGAATATGTAGCTATGAAGATTGATACAAATCAGATTATATGTGATTCAAATCAACCCTGCCCAAATGAAGGTTGATATGATTCAAAGGTTTCTGAATCGTATCAACACCTTGAAAAACAATTCCAGAAAGAATTCATGATACGATTCAAATGAATATGATTCGACTCAACAGTGATACAATTCAAGAAACCATGAATCGTATCAAAATGCATGAAACACACCCAGAAGAGGCAGAAAGAAAGCTTGATACAAATCAAAATACTTTGAATCGAATCAATCACTTAGGAAAAAAATTTCCACTCTAAGGAAGATTTTAATGCATATGAAAACATTTGACATCTAAGAATCACGTGACATAAAGAGACAAAGAATTATAGGGGCTTTGACAAGTGTCTAGGCTAGCTAACATTCTATAAACATAATCAAGGTAACCTATGGCTAACATTATATATATATATATATATATATATAAACATCATCAAAACAAACCTAAAAGCTATAAGCAACTTCACAAAAGTCTTCATATCAACATTTTGTCTTCACCAGCAACCATGACGACTTTCACAAACCAGCAACTCAACAACCTAGTTCCTGATTCAAACTCCAATATAGCACAATCAAAGATAACAATATCAGGATACCTAAAGGTTTCGAGTCTGAATACATAGACTCAAATGGTCTAAATTATAATAATATCATCGTCATTAAGGAAGTGGTACACAAATTTTTTGAAGAAGAAAATGAAGACATTCATGAAGTATTTGAATAAGAGAATACGAGAGAACCAATATATAAAGGAGAATATGTTCCTAATAACTATGGTGAATTTCTGATAATGGGAAGAATCATTCACACACCAATAGACAAAGAATAGTCTTGGTTGAGACCCAATATCTTCGATAGTAATTGCACTTTTAATGGAATGGTTTGCGATGTCATCACTGACTGTGAAAGCTTTGAAAATGTTGTGTCAAATGACATTGTGGAAAAGTTGGAGCGAGCAACAAAAAGTAATTCTCATCCCTGCAAACTACATAGTGAAAGTTACAAAGTGCATGACCGAAGCACCCGTGTTAGCTTTTCCAAACCGATGTCAAGTGTTCAAAGTTAGTTGTAACATTTCCAGCAATGGAATCAATGTTATTTTAAGTCAAGAATGACATTCAATATCATTTTTAAGTGAAAATCTCAACAATGGTAAACTCAAGTACTCTTCTCATGACAAGAAGTTCTATGTCATTGTTTCTACCTTACAAATTTGGAGTCATTATTTGTTTCCTAAAGAGTTTATCATTGACTATAACAAGCTCAGAAGCATCTCAATTTTCAATAGAGGATCAACCACAGAAATTCAGAAGGGAGAAGATTCCTAGAATCATATCCATTCTTGCTTAAGCACAAGGCCAAAGTTCACAATGTTGTTGATGATTCTCTCAATAGACAACAAAGCCTACTTTCTACTCTACAAATAAAGTTATTAGTTTTAAAACTATTAGGGAGCTATACTGTGAGGATCCAGACTTTTGCAAGTTTTGGAACACTATTGAATTTCAAGCCTTCCAAACTTACCACCGTCGTAATGGATGGAGTTGTGTTCGGGAGTGTTCCTACAGGAAGTAATCATTTGGGAAACCTGTGATGAATGTTTATTAGGTCACTTTGGACAAGATAAAACTGTGACTTTTGTCGAAGAAATTTTTTGTTAACCCAAGCTAGATAAAACTGTTAACAAGTGATGTAGTATCAAAAGTAAGTATTTATGTTATCGTCTCCACAGGGACTGGTGCGATATTCTAAGCCGTTCAACAATCGATATCGTTCTGAGCTAGGGTTGTTCCGATGGTTTTGTTTCATAAACTATCAACTAAGAATTTATAAATGGGTTGAGAGTTAACAGGGAAATGATTATGCTGGGAATAAACTTCATCAACCTACTTGTACGTATTCTCGGATTTGGGTTGCGGATTCTAACTATCAATCGATATTATCACGTATTGCTCAATAACATCATTCGTGTCCAAATGATATCGTGATTTCTATTGGATCGTTTAATTGTCGATGTCTCGCACTATTAAACGGTCCAATAGTCGATTGTATCGTTGTATCGTCGATGTCTCGCACTATACAATGATACAAAAGCTTTAAGTTCCAACATCCAAAGTGATTACCAACCTAAGTTCCATGTCTAGAACAAAAGTATTGATAGAAGATTATTCTAACCTAGATTCAAACGGTATTTTTCAATCACGATTCAAATCCATAGGATCAAAACATGGAAAGCAAGAATAACATCAATATCATAAGATGAATTAGAATCACACAACATCCCAATCAAAGGGAATACATACTAATAGAGTTAACTATATTTAATCCCAACAAAAAGAGTTTAGTTACTTATTGTCATGGTAACCTTACAAGGAGAAAAGAAGAGATGGAATGGAACCAAGCCATGATGTCTCAATGATCTTGTGTCTTCCTTCAATCCTTGTGCTCCTTGCTCTTTAGGTTCTCTATGTGTTTTCCCCTGTTTTCTCTCTTCCTAAAATGGCATCAGATAATATGGTATGATATGATATTTTCTGCTCTGATGTGAATGAAGCCCTTTTATATTTTTTTCTATCTCAACTCGCCTCGCGAGTAGATGTGCTCGCCATGGCGAGTTGAGCTTTCTTCCCCAGTGGATTTCTGCCACGTCAGCTCTGAGGGGTTAGGCCGCCTTAACTCGCCTCCCGAGTAAATATGCTCGCCATGGCGAGTTGTGCTCGCCCTGCACTCGCCATGGCGCACGGGAGGCGAGTAGCTATGCCTTCCTGCCTTTGCTCTGCTTTTGCTACTCGTCATTGCGAGTTGGAGGCGAGTAACTTCAACTTTCTGCCTCAGCTCGCCTTTGAGCTCGCCGTGGCGAGTTGACCTTTGCATTTCTTCATGCTTTCTTGCTTCTAAAGTGTCCAGGCATGCATTTTCCTACAAAGAGTTGGCGTTAGATGTGAAAAGCATAATTGAATGATTCTTCAGTATTTGTGAGCTTTCGCAGGATAACTTGCAAACCAAGTAATCAAAGTGCCTAAAATATATAGTCTATTTAACTCCTTTTTGACACTTATCAACAAGCATATCCAAATATGCAAGATTCGCCACTCTTGCAAGACCAAAAGTCGGAACGCAGGGTTATGCCTTCCACTTATAATTCCAGAACCATCTTCGGAAGATGATGTTGAGGAAAATCACAAAATCCTTCTTAAGTTCATGCTTTAATAACAAACTTCATTGAATTAAAGTGATCAGAGTGATTCCAACATATGTTGTTTTTTCTAACAAATTTCTTTAAGTGTTATTTAGAACATGATATTACAAATGTTGGAACGTATATCCAAAGAAACATGAATATCAACAACATCAACTGCTAAGGACTTCAGAATGATCAGAAGCACTTCATAATGAGATTAGAAGCATCTCTTTCGCACTACAAAATATAAGAACAAGATTGACTGAAGAAATATGAGATCAGAAGTTGATCCATGTCAATCTTACGAACAAAATTCTTCAATATAAAGGAACTTCAAAATAGACATCAGAAGCACTTTATAATGCAGATCAGAAGATCAAAACTACACGTCAAAAGCACTTCAAAATGACTATAACAAGAAGTTCAAAACTGGTGTTTCAACATTGATTCTCATCTCACAAGTCAAGATCAAGTTTTTTTGAATAAAATAATGGAAATCAACTGTACTTGAGGTTGAAGATCATAATTGCATAAATAGGAAACTGTAGTGTCCATTCATGTTTCCATATACAAGTAATGACAAGGACAAATTTATATGGGAATAGTTAAACCAACCTACACAACATTTCTCTATTAAGCCTTTGCCGATCCATCAACATGTGCAAACCAAACAACCTAAATCCTTCCTTGAATCACCCATACCTAATACCACTGAAATAACACCCTTACCAAACAATATTGATCAATATAATCCTACCATACCCATACCTATGTCACCTAAACATTCCACTAGAATATCAAGAAGATACTTGTATACCTTATGAACTATAATAGCAATACTATTGTCCATAAGAGAACCTATCCTATCACAAATTACATTGGTCATTCATGTCTTTCCTAACTGACGATGAACCTACTACATATACTAAAGCTTGCAAAGCATGATTCTTCGATCAAGGTTATGCAATCTGAAATTGAGACTCTAATTTTTGCTCATTAGTCATTACTCACAGGTTCCTTAAGGCCCTACAATCTTCATCAAGAAGACACCAACCTCTTTCACTGTCTTGCTTGTATATATTGATGACATTGTGTTAGCAAACAATAGTTTGAGGGAAATTGACAGAATTAAATATAGCCTTCATGTAGCTTTTAGCATCAAGGATCTAGATACACTCGAGTTTTTTAAGGGATTAAAGTGGTACGTTCGGAACAAGGGATAACTTTAAGCCATATATATTATTTCTTGGATTTGTTAGCTGAGCATGTGACTTGGGATGCAAGCCATCTAGTATACTAATGGATCGAAGCCACAAGTTGCATCATGATGATAGTTCCCCACATCCAAATGAAAATAGAACCTTTGGGGAAAACAATATATTTGACTACAACAAGGTTAAGCATTGATTATCCACAGTCTAATAATTGAGCATTACACATTAAACATTGACTACAACAAGTTCCAGCTTTGTATTGTGACAGTCAAAGTGCATTACACATTGCTTCAAATCTTGTATTATATCAAAGAACTAATCATTTGGTCATTGATTGTCATGTTCTCGGAAGAAGAAAAAAAAACTCGAAACAAGGCTTATAAAACTTTCTCTAATCTCAGGATACAACCAAGTCATTGACATTCTCACAAAGGCACTACATCTTGCGAATTTCCATCAGTCGATTGCCAAGTTTGGCATACTGGACATTTTTAGGCCTTAACTTGAGGGCTTGTGTTGAAATATCAGTTGTCAATTAGCAGCATTGCAGTGTAAAAGTCAGTTAGTACATGTTGCTTATGTTGCAAGTAATTGAAGTAGATTCTAATTAACTAACTAGCTACTTGAAGTTGGTGTAAATCAGAAGCTATTACTCAACTTGTACTTTATAAGAATGTATTGTACTTCATTGAGTTAAATTGAATAAGAAATTCATAAAAAAAAATATCAATTTAAATTTTCTTTCTTCCCATTTTATTCCAAATTCAATTGCTTTGTTAGTGACAACTTTTCCTTTTAATTTTTCCAATGCAATGTTTCTATATGTCTAAATGGCTTTGTTAAGTTGTTAAATACTTAATGTTTTGTTCGGGAGTTTGGGGAGGGGAAGAGAAGGCTTTGGAGAGTTGAAAATATAGGGGGAAATGGAGAAATCTTTCACAATTTTTGAGAGATTGGTTTTTTAGAGAATGATAAATTAATGCATGTGATTATTTTTAATTTTTAAAATATTATAACAATTTAGATTAAATTTGAAGAATTCATATAAACCCTCCAAAACTTCCCCAAAACCTCCTCCAATACAATTTTTTAGTTCCCCAAACGAGGAGAGTTTTGTATTATGAAGAAAAGTTAACCCCGAAAGCTCTTCCCTCTCATTTTTCCTATTTCTTCCACTTGCTTATTCCTTTTTGCCAAGTCTTCCCCTCCAAACTTGCAAACAAAACCTAAGTGTCTTAAGCGGCATGGCACACTGATTTAAGTACATTCAATTCTTTTAATTTATGTTTACCATATTATTAATGAAGAATATTTTTGTAAAACAACTCACAGTTACACTTTTCTATATAATATTAACTACATTTTTTTTTAATACATGTACATCTGCAGGAATGACATATAAAGTGGAACATAGCGAGTATTTATTTGGATGAAAAATAGATGTGGGATAGACTGTAATAAGTGAGGATGATCTCACGTGTTGTGGATGGACATTCAATTTCAAACTTTATAAATCAAGACAAGTTTTGACTAAAAGGTTGCGGTCATTTATTAAAAAGTGACAAAAGAAGACCAAATCCTAATGGATATTGAATGGTTGCATAAACTTGAGGTCGTTGGTAATGCTTTCTGTTTCAACTCCACTTATAAAAAGGATTTTTAATCTTAAATAAAAAAAAAGAAGGAATTTTAATGAAAAAAAACTGTTTTCCTCAGGTGTGAAATACTAAAATATTGTTGCGGGAGATAGGACTATTGCCTTGAGCAAAAGTTTGAACCCAACAAAATCAAATTTACCTTTTTTTTATTTTTGACAAATGTAAATAAAATATTTAAAATAAGGGTTTGTACTAAAACAAATTGTTAAAATAAAGGGTAAAATTCAAGTGAATAAGGGGGTGTCTGAGGTTCAAACCATGACCCATGCATATAATAATGCATAGTGGGGTGTATTAATTAAATCCTTTTTTTTTATAGAAAAAGAACTACATTGTTACATGAATAATTATAGGGCGTGAAAATTGTCATAAAAAAGAGACTCGAGGCATCACTAGGAGAAGTCTTCATAACATGTCAACACTTCTAATTTCCATCGAAATGCATCTACAAGTATAACTTTGGAAACTCTTGTATACGGCACATCAAGATGGGCAGATTGTCATTGATTTTTAATTTTTATGTGATCATGTCAACTAGAGTTTTTTATTCACTTTCCACTTAAAGATGGTGAAAACTGTGTACCCAAACAAGTTGCATTCTCAAGTACATTTCCCATATTTTAACATCGAGAGCGTCATAAATTCCAATTTTCTATGTGTGTCTTTTAATTCATGTCATATGTGTTCTAAAAGAATTCACCACAACCAACCAAACGTAAAGAATCCTTATAGGTTCTGTCACAATTAAGCTTGATCCACCCCACACGAGTAATTTTCCATCCAATAAAAATAGTTTTCCATTGATGAATATTTAGAAGATGTTGGGTGTATTTGTCTATTCAACCATTAAAAAAAATCTTAAAGCATGGGTCAACAGGAAGTTCAAAGTGATCCAAAAAAATGATAATTATATAGAAGAGAACCTTCTTAAAAAAAAAAAAAA
>Ga0228710_1011635_pt1 | contig 11263 bp, 9 predicted proteins | sample MedpolnodulmetaG_FD_177995 | JGI IMG/M metagenome (GOLD analysis project Ga0228710, IMG submission 177995) | Root nodule microbial communities from Medicago polymorpha collected in Santa Monica, California, United States - pink nodules | ecosystem: Host-associated > Plants > Roots > Nodule... | reverse complement strand
GCTGTTTCGAAAGTTGTTGAATAGTTTTTTCAAACAGCACTACGAAGTTTTTTCAAAAGTTGATGAATAGTTTCGAAAGTTTTTTCAAACAGCCCTATACATATAGCAAACATCAAACAACACTATACATATAGCAAACAGAAACGTTCGTGATAGGAATAACAGAAATTTCCCAAAAATAGTTGTTGAAAAATCCCTATAGAGTTAGTGGATGAAAAACGTATCACTGCCTAAAAAATTATAATGTTGTTTGATTTTTTCTATGTATGTACAACTTTCGAAACAGCACTATTCAATTTTAGAAACAACATTATAAATATTATACAATACAACGAAAAAGAAAGTATACTCACAGTTTCAAAGTCGTACTCGACGATGTATGTTCTGTACTTCACTTGTAGGTTGTTTAATTATTAGAGTAAAATTAACCATTAGGGTTAGGTTAAAATTAGGGCAAACATTTGCTTCCGGGTTAACTTTAATAAATAAGAGATTCTAGTTTCACCCTTATGAGGAAAATTACATGTTACTTTTATAGTTTTATTCATATCAGTAGGCAAACAAATCCTGTGACTAGCAAATTATGCTTTACCACCTTTAGGTATTAGTCATTCAATACATCACCTTTTTAGTTATGTTAATTTTTGAGTAATGATATTTGAATTGAGAAATTCTTGGTTGGTCACGGGACCAAGATAGTGCATTTGGTCACAACCAACTAACATGTGACACCTCATACATATTTAAAGAAAGAAGAGGGGGAAGATGGGATCTGTGAAAAGAAAAAAAAAACAGAAAAGAGAGGCGCATCATATACAAGGAGGAAGAAGAAGAAGAGTGGCAACGATGACAATGCCGGACACAAAGACGGAGAAGGAGGCGACGACGACTTTAATGGTTGGTACGGTGGTCTCCCAATAATTAGAAATAACCAGAACATAATTACATCTCTACTCACACATCTATTTCATTATTGTAGAAACATTCTAATGTCTCAATGTGTCCTTCAATAGTGGGGTTTAGCATGGGAATGAGGAGTTGTTTCCCATCATAGGAAAGTTAATGTTAACCATTAGATAAGGTAAAGAACATACCCTTATTATACACTCTCAACACTAGATTTTTTTTGTCACCATCTTCCACCACCAATCTCTCTCCTTCCGTATCACATCCAATCTTTCAACTTATAGTGTAGAAAGAACACAAAAATCATCTTCCATCTTCCTCACCACTTAAAAACTTATTTTCTTCCCCTCATCCTTTCCCTTTCATCTAAAACATCTGATCTAGAATTTGAGATCTGGGTAACTATAATTATTGTTTTGATCTGGGTAACTATAAATCCTATTGTTTTTCCATTTTTCTGATGACATTTTCGATTTTTCAAAACTCATATGGAAAACTGATAGCATGACATTGAATGTGTATAAATCCCTCGTATAAGATTCAAGACCCATTGCAATTTCAAGTTGTCACTTGAAGCTACGGGAACAAACATAAGCAGCAGATTTGAGTTCCTTTGATTCGTTCCATAAAGAGCATGTCTTTTTAATTGCAACACATGAAGATTATTTTGGGATTGTTCTTTAATTTTAATTTTCTTGATTTTCAAGAACATGAAGATGATATGGAAAAAATATATAGTGTTGACAGACCATCACAAAGTTTGTGCACCACTTTAATCTAATGATAAAAAAAATCTTTCCTATGATGGAAAACAACTTCCCTTCCCCATGCTAAACCCCACTGTCCTTCAACACCATTATAGTAATTAATTGCTCTCTCTTCATTTCTGCGTATGATATGGATAAGAGAGATGATGAGGAGAGAAATAGAGGATGTTGCACACACATAAATTTTTGTCAAAAAGATGAATCAATTTTAGACAGAGAAGTGGGATATTGAATGAGGTCAAAAAGTTGAATCAATTTTAAAAAAAAATCTACTTCTTTTAAATTCTATTGTCTTGAACTCCATGGAATTTGATGACAAAGTAGAATTTTACCAATTCATTTGAGATTTTGCCAATTCCAAAAGAATCATTTTCTATCACTCTTCTTCTTCCTCGATGCAAGGGATGCCTCTCTCTCTCTTTTCTGTATTTTTCTTTTGAGAAATGATATTTGTACAACCATTTTATGACAACTTTTAGACAACTTTCTCTATCATACTCACATTATATTCTTACTCTCTCATCTTTTTTCTCTCTCCATTGTTTTTGACCAATAAGAAGAGAGAAAAAGAAGGTTGTCATGAAAGTTGTACCAAATGGTTGTTCAAATATCATTGCTCTTTTCTTTTCTTTTTTCACAAATCCCATCTTCTCTATCTTCTTTCTTTAAATGTGTATGAGGTGTCACGTATTGGTTGGTTGTGACCAAATGCATTGTCTTGGTCCTGTGACCAACCAAAAATTTCTCATTTGAAATAAAATATTTAATGATAATTTTTATGACAACTTTGTTTTTTTTTCTTTTTTATTGGTCAAAAACAATGGAGAGGTAGAGAGAAGATAAGTGCATAATGTGAGTATGAGAAAGAAAGTTGTTTAAAAGTTGTAGTAAAATGGTTGTTCAAATATCATTTCTCTTAACTTTTTATGACATGTTGTCAAAATTTACTATAATTATCGTATTTGTGTGCAATTCAGTTTAATGGTCTCCCTTTGGTTAAAAAAATTAATTAAAAAATTGCGTTGTTGTATTCAATTTTGATTGTTTTTTTCCCTCCTCAAATCTCCACCATCATCTTCCCTCTCCATTTAAAAAAATTAATTAAACTCTGTGATCAAACTCTTGTCTCTCTTCTACCATCCTCTGAAACTGATGCCCCTCAATCTCCACCAAACTCTTCTCAGTCCGTAGTCTCAAAACCATCATTGTTACCTCCTCTGTAGCAGTAAGCGCTGCCACACACTCTTTCTTGATCTCAGCACACGTGGCAACATACTTCTCCCTCTCCATCTTCACCAATTTCATCAATGACATTACATCAAAGAATATTTGCAAGCTTCGAGAAGAAAATATTTGTTATGGACCTAAATATCTCTAATTTCCGTATAAGATACATGTGAATTTGCAAGCTTAGAGAAGAAAATGTGAACACCTTCAAATGACTCACAAAGAAAATGTGAGTTAGTACTTCAATCATTTGACCACCTTAACAAACTAGATGAGTAGTAATGGTGAAAAGGTAACTGTTTCGATAAAGATTGAGAAAGCGTTGAGACATTGACCTCAAAGTTTGATCACACTGTAGTGGCCTTAGAGGAATCTAAGAATCTCAATGAGATGAACATTGAATATTTGCAAGCTTCACTTGAAGCATAACTAATTATGTTGGCAGAAAGAGGTAAAGATTTAACAAGAGTCAAGAATATGGGTGTTTATTGGATTTGGTGAACTTGCCGCTAATCAAGCCCTACAAGTTCAAAATATAGAGACAAGTTTGAGAAAAATAAAGGCACTTAGAAGAATCAGAACTTCAATAATCACAATGAATGATCTAGTAAGAGTCAATAATAGCGATGTTCATAGGTCTAAGTGAGCCGCTCAACCCAATGACCTAAAAAACAAATCCGCATTTCAACCAATGTGATTTGGTTTGGGTACATGTTTATGCTTTCAAATATGTGAACCGCAAACCCAACTCATTCAAAAAATTGTTAAATTATTTATTTTTTTATAATATAGTTTAAGATTTTGATGTGTTAATCTTAAAGTGTTTGAAGTAAATAAATGTGTTGAAATTTTAAATAATAAAATTTAGTCTAGTGTTTGAATTTTCATGAATATAATGTAGTTGAACTATGTATTTTTATTGTTAATGTTTTAAAAAATTATGTCAAATCATCCATTATTGACCGAACTTAAACTAACCCATCCATCGGGTTGAGTTGGTTCGACACAAAAAATACAAGTTTGTTACCTAACACAAACCGATTAAATATGATTAGATCAGGTGATCGGAGATCTGGTTATGCTCAAGCATCAGATTATTTCACATATAGGATTTTTTTCAATATATCTTTTGACACTCATGTAATCAATTACCAATCTTTATTGACATTTTAATTTTTATTAAAAAAAAAGGTTTTAATTTTAAGATTTACGTTCTGTAAAAATAATAATACTAGTATCCATGACAATGATATTATTCGCTTTGAAATATTTTTTTGAGTTTAGTTTTCTCTTACAAGACTTATGAGTTTAATTTGAATATATTGTATATGTAAAATGTTACATTATAATTTGTCAATAAATCACAATCAACCATATTTGTGATTTTAGAAGTAGTTGTGATTAAAATTAAATGTTTTTTATGAAATGCAATGAGTTTGTTCCGCTGAAAAAATTAAATGCTTTTTTTGTAGTCAAAATGAATTATTGATGATTATGTAAAAAAAAGTATACTTATATTGCATATGAATTAAATTCTATTTCAAATGTTTTTTTATTTTAAATTTAGGTTTGAGAGTTTTAGTTCATGTGCTTTTTAGAGTTAGTTTGAAACTCAAGCCGTGTGGTTAAGTTGGAGGAGATTTGAATCATATCACCAACTCATACAAATGTTTTTGGTCTTTTTTTATGATTTAATTTTTACACATTGATTATGTAGTTGTTTTACATCGAACAATACATAATTTTAATTTAGTGAAGTTAAAAAATAATATCTGAATCAATTTAGTGATTATGCCATGAATTTAATAGAAAACTCATTTTTTCGTCAACTAATTACGAATAATGCAAGTAATTGTGTGTAAAATAAAACATTGAGGAGATGTAAAAAGAAATCGTGAAAAGAGAGTAGTTGTTTTTAGGCCCAATCCAATTGCTAAACCCTTTTCCTTCGGCTATTAACTCTCTCTTTCTCTTTCTCTTTCTCTCACCTAAAACCTTCACGTTGAGAGAGAGAGAGAGAGAGATTCGGCCACCCACCATCGTTTCACCCTTCGCGTCGCCGTAATCATTAAGGTATTCAGTATGATTCTATTATTTATGTTACTCACATCCTTCTTCGTCTTCGTTACAACAAATTGAATTTTAATTTCAAGCTTTTCTTATGATTCTATTATTTATGTTACTCGTGATTTGGTTTTATGAATCATTATGCTACCCATTTCTGATTGCATTTTGTTCATTTTAGTCTTCTGTTTTGATTTACTTATTTGAATAGACTGTTTGGGTCAACTTATGAATACACCTTCTGACATGGTCATAAGCTGTTTTCAGCTTATTTTACGAAAACAGCTTATAATTTACATGAAAACAATTTAATTAATTTAATTTTATCTTTTATTGTAGAGATAGCTTATACATAAGTGCTTATGATATAGTGCCCGTTTGTTTTGAAAAATAATCTATTTCTTTAACCAAAAAATCACCTTTGTTATTTTTGATAGTGTTTGTTTCAGATTTAAAAAAAAATACATTTCGGTATAAAATCATTATTAACCTCAAAATGAAAAGCTATTCCTAGTAGCTTTTCCAAAATCTATTCAAAAACATGGTACTCAAGTGCAAGAGCTTCAAATCTTAAAAAAAAAAAAAGATTTTTATGATAATAAACAAACTGGGAAATTGCAAGACAAATTTTTTTTTTTTAAGCCAAAATAAGCGCACCCATAAGCTGCAAACTATACTATCATAGTGAGTGAGTCTATTGCTTGTTATTCTCGTATTTTTATTTCAGTTTCCAACTGTCATATTGGATAAGATGGTAGGTTTCATCTGAGTTATAATTATATTTATTTTTCAGGTTTGTTCGTGAAATATGAGTTTAATATCTCAAAATGCTCGCTCTAAAAATGAGACGAAAAGGGTGGAAGTTGTGAAAGGAAATGAGGTTGAAGATGGGAAGGAGTTTGATGTTGATACCTTGGAAGTGAAAAAGAGGAAGCTAGATGGAAAGGAAGAACAGTTGGCAAAGGAACAAGTTAAAGAAATGAAAAAGCTTGAGAGCTTTTTGTTTGGGTCTCTCTATTCACCTCCTGAATTCGGAAAGGGGGATGATGATGAGGTGGATGCCGCGGCTTCTGCAAAGGCTTCTAATTTGTTCTTCACCGACCGTTCTGCAGATAGTGTCCTCACTGTTTACCAAGAAGATGCTGACTTCTCAGACGAAAGTGATAATGATGATGCTTTGAAAAGAAAGCCGGTGTGGGTTGATGAGGAAGAAGAAAAGGTTACTGTAAACATAGCCAAAGTCAACAGATTAAGGAAGTTGAGGAAGGAGGAGAATGAGGATTTGATATCCGGGTCAGAGTATGTGTCAAGATTGAGGGCACAGCATGCAAAGCTCAACCGAGGAACTGACTGGGCGCAGCTGGATTCAGGGTCAAAAATGGATGGATCTTCTGATGATGAATTGATAGATGATGAAAATAAAGCTGCTGTGAGCCGAGGTTACGAGGATCTGGATGATATTCTCAGAACAAATGAAGACCTGGTTGTGAAGAGTAGCTCAAAATTGTTGCCAGGACATCTTGAATACTCGAAACTTGTCGATGCAAATATACAAGATCCCGCTAATGGTCCCATTAATTCAGTTCAGTTCCATCGAAATGGTCAGCTGCTTCTTGCTGCTGGATTAGACCGGAAGCTTAAATTTTTTCAAATTGATGGCAAACGGAACACCAAGATTGAAAGCATCTTCCTTGAAGATTGCCCCATTCGAAAAGCATCTTTCTTGCCCGATGGGTCTCAGGTGATAATATCAGGAAGAAGAAAGTTCTTTTATAGTCTTGATTTAGTTAAGGCTAGAGTTGATAAAATTGGTCCGCTGTTAGATAGGGAAGAGAAGAGTATTGAAGTCTTTGAGGTCTCTCCTGATTCTCAAATGATAGCTTTTGTGGGCAATGAAGGTTATATTTTACTGGTTTCAACAAAGTCAAAGCAATTAATTGGTACTCTGAAGATGAACGGAACAGTCCGTTCATTAGCTTTTACTGAAGATGGACAAAAATTGTTAAGCGCTGGTAGTGATGGCCATATTTACCATTGGGATCTGAGAACAAGGACTTGCATACACAAAGGTGTAGATGAAGGCTGTTTAAACGGCACAGCCCTTTGTACTTCTCCAGTAGGGACACATTTTGCAGCTGGTTCAGCTAGTGGAGTTGTGAATATTTACAATAGCGAGGAATTTCTCGGGGGAAAGAGAAAGCCTATCAAAACCATTGATAATCTGAATACTGAAGTGGATTTTATGAAATTCAATCATGACTCTCAAATACTAGCGATCTGTTCAAGGGCAAAGAACAGCAGTTTGAAATTAGTACATATACCATCCTACACTGTTTTCTCTAACTGGCCACGTTCAAATGCGAGCCTGCATTATCCCCGTTGTATTGATTTTAGCCCAGGTGGTGGTTTTATGGCTGTAGGAAATGCTTCAGGCAAAGTGTTACTGTATAAGTTGCACCATTATCACCATGCCTGAAGTAGATCAGAAATTCTGGCAAGGTTTTTGTTGTCTTTTATATTTTTGAGGTGTTGTGAAATTTTTGAGACTTGAGTTGTATTTTATCATTAATTAGTGAAACTTTATTTTTGTGTCAAATAACAAAAACTTCATCTGTTGTCTTTGTATTTTCTTATGCTTACTCTCACTATATGAAATGCACATGGATTTGTTTACAATTTAATCTCCATTCCCAACTTCGATTCAGCGATGATGGGGTGAGGCAATAGCAGGCAGCTAGTACCCGCTACCCATTGACCAAGCGCAGCAGCATTTGTGTATGAAATGTGCTGTCTCCTTGGATTTGCTCAACCATGGTGGGCATTTTTATAGTGCACAAGTGGTATAGGCATTGTATCATATAGTTTCCACCATTGAATCATTAAGCCACATCACAATTTATCATTTAATTTCCATAAGCTACACATGCAAATTGGTGTCCAAACCATACCCATAGAAACCTGACCTGAATTCGTTATAGACATTGTTGATGGGACAAACATTCCATTCCAGCAAATGCTAGCATCGTGCATGCTTTTGCTATAATTTATCTAGCTTTACTTGCTGGGATTTTGTTCTGAAATGCATAATAAAAATGCTATATTCCTTCAAACAGAGAATGCTATAGATTCACGGATGAATTTTGAAAAGCAAGATAGACTGCAACAGTAACAAGACGCTTGAAAAGAAAAGTTTGTGACTGTCTCTAAGGATGAACAACATAAGTTGTAGAGGGGAGGAAGAAGGTGAGAGTAAGGAAAGAAGAGGAAGTAGATTTGGTGAAGAGGGCGTACCATAACATTTGGTGGAATTATAAGATCTAATGTTAAAAATAAGCAATGTTATTTGAACATCCGAAAATCAACAACCATTTAACAGCCGTAGAAAAACATACAATTTATAATTCTTGATGCGATTATAAGATATAGGAACAACTAATTAAAAAATTAAATAGTACCTATCCGGTGTGAATATAAGGTGTTGGACAACCAAAAAGCTGTATCATAGCATTTCTCGTTAAAAAATGGTAAAGCACCTAAGTGACTTCTTTTTTTTTTTTTGTTGAAAGAACCACCCAAGTGACTTGTGCACATTAGAAATTACTACATTATTTTGTATATATACATGTATGACTCTGCACTCGTGTGTTGATTGAACGATCTTCAGCGATTTGATGGACAGTTCTATTTTCATACATTGACCACGATGAAGACTTCACTTATTTGATCTTTATTATTTTTTTACTTTTTGAAAAATGAAGTGATGTTGATGGTTTGATGTTCCATCATTATTTTTTTTTTCACCATAGAATGGCGATTGCATTCCCAGTATGCTAGAAATAAGAGAAACACCAGCATAGAAGACAAAACAGCCTATTGTTTTGTCTGAGTCATTTCCAAACAGTTCATGCTAGCTCACTCAAGCTTTATTTTATTCAGTTCTCAATGTCTAGTAGACTACTACAATCCTAAATATATCCATAAATGCTCTTTGAGCTGTTGGCTGTGAAGCCTGCCTTAGTTTGTTCTCGAAACCAAACTCGTCTAAATTAAAAGATTAATACATTACAGACTGATACTTAATGTCCCTATCTATGACCCCCTCAAGAGCTTTATTTGCATTACTAGATATATGAAATTTGAATCATCTCTATACCCGGCAATCATTATGGAACACTGAACATTATCTTCGCTGCTGGTGTGTGATATCTAAAAGGTGGTCCTTCCATGTCTAACTTCAGCATCAACTTCATATTTCTCTAATTCTACTTGAGGGAGTTTTCAATGTCTATTACAAACCGATATTTCACGTCCTTATTTACGACCCTCTCAAGAGCTTCATTTGAGTACCCAATTGGAATCAGTTCTATATCTGGGTGAATCCCGTTTGCAGCACAGAAGTCAACCATCTCCTGTATTTCTTTTGTACCACCTGCAACACTTCCGGCAACAGTTCTTGATCCTGCAAACAGATGAATGAAGGATATTATTTCTGGTTCCAGCGGTACAAAGAACGAGTTGTTATTCCAACAAAACTTCTATACTTCAAATGCAACATTACCTAAATTAAGGCTTGCAGGGCTGAATTTGACTTCACTTGGGAACCCAACTAAGACCAGAACACCAGATATCTTCAAAAGTGACATGTAAGGATCAAACGGGTGATCACCCGATGCCGTGTCAATTATAAAATCCAATGATTTAGCCAACGCCTGCATATAAGTCACCATCAGTTTAGATAACAAAAACAGAAGCAAATGTCATCGGTATCCGTATTCTCTTAATGGTTTGAAGAAAATGCTATGGTATAGATGGTTCATATAAATACTTACCCTCATCTCTTCTTGATTAGATGAAACAACAAATTGGTCAGCACCAAGAAGGCTCAGCGCCTCCTCTTTCTTTGACATGCTAGTGCTGAAAACTGTTACACGCAAACCAAATGCCTTCCCAAATTTTACTGCCATATGACCGAGGCCACCAAGACCAACCACTCCAAGAGACTTACCAGGTTGATTCATATTATGCCGCATCATGGGAGAATAAACAGTGATTCCAGCACAGAGCAAAGGACCTGCTGAAGCTAAAGGATAGCTTTTAGGTATCAAGAAGCAATACCTGCATATGCAAGACCATATATAAATGAAGTTATGAACTGAAATTACAACTTCCATTATTATGAAATCAAAGAAGTTTTTTTGGTGCTCATAATAAATTTCAACAAGGGAAGGTCTCATAAAAACTCATAAAAGATAAGCAGAACCAAGCCCTCTATTAAGTTTACCTTTCATTTACTACAATTGAAGTCGAGTATCCTCCTTTTGTAATTGTACCATCATAATCAACACCATTAAAGGTGTAAACTGATCCCTTGACACAATGAACTTCTAGTCTATCATTACAATACTCACATTCCCTGCATGAGTTGACGTAAGTCCCCACTCCGACATGGTCACCAACCTTAAAACGCTGGACATTGGGACCAACCTTTGCCACAACCCCAGCAATCTCGTGTCTGATAAGAAAAAGAAAAACACAGATAAATAAGCTTATGTACATAACATTCTCAACCATACACACAACATGAAAAGCTCACCACTTACCCCGGCACAACAGGATACTTTGAATCCCCATGTTTATTCCTTGCCCAAATTACATCAGCATAACAAACGCCACAGTGTGTAATTTTAACATAAACATCTTCACCCCCGAGAGCCCTTAGCAATCACCATTATCATGTTGTCAGGATTTAAAAAAAAAAAATGGAAAAATGTAACATGGCCAGCAAGTAATACATATATGCATACATTCTTATATGTAGGCATTTGAGTTGATATGATATTAAGGTGTAGCATCAAACTAGGAACTGCACTAACTAGTAACTTATGGTAGTAAGGTTACCTTGAAATCAAAGGACAATGAGTTTAACTTTCACACACTATCAGTGTAATTTTTTTTGACACTGTCAACACATCACAACCAATCACGTGTGTGTGACTTTAGAAGCAGTTATGATAAAAGTCAAATGTTTTTAATGACCTGACGGTTATGATTGAGTGACGAGTGCAAAAACCCTTTACACCGACGGTATATATAAATTAAATCCTAAAAGAATTACTCCATTCTACAAAGTGGAATGATAGGTACATGTAACATACATACCTACGATTGAATTTGTAAGGCGACAGAACACCAGATGCATCTCTTGCTGCCCATGCAAGGCAATCTTCACCAACACCTTCAGAACTCATAGCTATTCTACTCAAACATAATAACATAATTAATTAGTCCTCAATTCATTT
>Ga0228710_1011634_pt1 | contig 11263 bp, 3 predicted proteins | sample MedpolnodulmetaG_FD_177995 | JGI IMG/M metagenome (GOLD analysis project Ga0228710, IMG submission 177995) | Root nodule microbial communities from Medicago polymorpha collected in Santa Monica, California, United States - pink nodules | ecosystem: Host-associated > Plants > Roots > Nodule... | reverse complement strand
GTAAACTCTCTTTTTCTTTAAAAAAAATAAAATTGTAAACTCTCTTTAATCTGATTTTGACACATCTTATACTTGAAGGACATCTTTAGTTTGTTTAATATATTCCGTTTAAAAAAAAAAAAAAAAGTAGTAAATTATTCATAAGCTCTATATAGAGAGCAGGCTATATTCATTTACAAGATTTTTTTCAATTAATCAATATGAATTCTAACGAATGTTAATCTTTATCAAACTTTAAACTTATTTATTTTATCTCTGAGATGTACTCTCATCTCTATATTCTATAATTATTAGTATGATCTCAGAGTCCACTAACCTTGATAAAAGAATGAGTTGTGACAAAAAAAGTATGATACTTCCAATGTTATAATAACTGAGTAATTTGCAAAAAAATATTGTTTCAAGAATATTGACTAATTTCACTTTTCAATATAATATTAATTACTTTTTTCAATTATAACTCTAATTAATATTACTTTCACCACTTCCAATTTAATATATTATATTTTACATTTATGATAAAGAAGAATGCATCAATATTTGACAAAGACACTCAAAACCATTTTCCTCTCTCTTTCATTTATACTTTTTTTTTAATCTGTGTGAAATGGACAATTGGCTCAGTTAAAATGGGACGGAGGTAGTATGACTATGAAATATTCTGCACTTCTATGTTTATTTATAATTTTATCTTTAACAAAAGAAAGTCCGTAAAAGATATTTGAGATAGTACGGTTACTTAAAAGTTAGTGAAAAGTTTAGATAAATATGTTGTTTGTCCCTATACGTCATCGATTTTTTTTGTTATGGTCCATGAATTGTTTTTTTTCTTCTTCAAAAGGCCTTAAAAGATCAAATATGTTTGTCAATGGTCCAGATGTCAGTCTATGATAAAAATACAATGTGGCAAACAGAGAGTGGCATGACAATAAGTGATATATCAAACGGAACACAAGTGAATTACAAGTGTTTCAGTCGTTAAATAGCATAGGCTAATTGCCAAAAAAATAATTAAAAATACCTAATTTCTTCTTCTCTTTCTCGTCACCTCTCTTCTTCATATTGTTTCTTGCATCTCTTGTTTTCCTCATCGACACCATTTCAACATATTCGACAAACTATTCATCATTGATTTCTAACTCTACTCCATTTCAATTGACAGAATGTGGTTGTAAAAAATCAATGAGGATGTTCATCTCCAATTTCAATGAAAACCCCAAAAGAAAATATTGGAAATGTCAAAACTAAACAATGAGTTCGTTTGATAATTTTTCCTCCCAATCTTCTAATTTCATTATTTTTTTTTTAGTTTGAATCTCCTTATCTATGTTTAATCTATGACGTATTTGTGTTTGGGCAGTGGCAAGTTGCAAACTGTTCATAAGGGATGATGAACATGATGGGCATACTCCATATTTTTGACCAACATCTAAACCAAGAAATCACTTTGATTGGCAGCGACAAGTTGCAAACTATTCATAAGGGAATTAGAATATCTCAAACACAAAGATTCCACTTGTCTTCATGCACAATTTCGATCTTTGATGAGCTCCGAAGCGCAAAATTGATTTAGCACCAACGAACAATAAACATCACTTCTTCTTCCTCGCCATCACAAGCTCACAACTCTTTATTCCCTTTTGGCTTTCTATTTCTCATAACCCTAAATGCAGGGACAAAAATGAAAAATGGGGTTTTTGGGGAAATCCTGATTGCCACATGTGACTCGATCACCTCAATCTCACATCCCCTTCATTTTACACATCAATATCCTTTTGCCACATATGTGTTTTTGTTAAAAGGGACTAACGTCAAGGACTATTAACATATGAATTTGATCTTTTAAGGGTTGTATCCGCACAAAAAAATATACAAGGGCCAAAACGAAGAAAACACTAACTTACAAGAACAAACAACATATTACTCACTTTTTTATTCGGTACAATTTATATGAACTTAATCACTTTATGCGGAACACATTGTTAAAGTGTAGTGTTCACAATAATTTCATTCAATAAAAAAAATATTGAAAAGAGTGTTTCCTTAAAACAAAAATGTTGGAAAAAGTTTCACAGCACTCATGGATAAAAAAAATTCAAACATTCCTAATGATTCATTTTCTTTAATTCTATTCAAATAAAAAATAAAACATTTAATCTATAAATTTTAGTTTGTAAGTACCGCAAAAAAAAAATAATATGAGCATAGCATAAAAAATTAAAGCAAAAGAGAGGTTTTTTAGAATACCTCATATATGTGAACTATAAAATTCTCATCATCATCATCATCATCAATCTCAACATTTCCACCACCATCACCACCACCACCATCCATTTGCCAGCATTCGAACCTGTGACATGCAGGTAATGTTTCCACACAATTACCATACAGACCAAGCGATGCTAGCGGTTTTAAATTGTATAAAATCAAACTCGGGCTTTAGTGAATAAGCCCAGGCCAAAGTTCTATCATTCTATTTATTTATTCAATTGATGTGGTAGATCCATTCTAAGAACATGAGCATGTCGTATGAGGAGAAAATTCAATTCTAGAATATTATATTTCTTAGTCTAAAAACAACAGCATCGTGCTGAAAATCAGAATCCTGATGACTGAGAGTATGGGATACAACTATTGATTTAAAAAATTCAGCCAACAATGAGCAGCGTCTTAAAATATTAGGATATTGCTAAGTGCTAACATTACTTAATATTTGTCCAAGGTGGCCTTGATCAAATTTGTTGTGCTCATAATACTTTGTAAACAATACCACTCACTCATTAGCTATATTAGAAATTGAAAGATTAGTTTATTGGTTAGATGAATTAGTTGTAACTCCTTTAAGAGTTAGTTAGTGGTTGTTAGTAGTTAATTTTCTTTTGATCAAAGGTAGTTTGTAGTTAATTTTTGTTTGACGGCTTCTTCTCAAACATATTCCAACCAAAGATAATATGCTCAGAAGGGTCGAAGGGGAGTGATTAATAATAATGATCATCAATGTATAGGAGGTTGCAGAATGAATGAAGTCATGGCTCGACTTTATTACGGTTGCTATGGAATCTCTTTCGAATCAACATTTGCATTTTGGTTGTTTAGGTGGTTTTTCAAAGCAATCTCGTTAGACTCTAAACAATATTTGGCTTTATTGTGTTTGAGTCATTTGAAAAGAAGAAAAAAAAAATTAATTTTTAACATAAGGAGAAAAATTTAAAGTCTTTATTATGACAACATTAAGTTTTAGTCTTTCGGATGGTTGAAAGCTAGATACACAACTTTCGTTTTCGACTATCACTATTGGTGGTTTAATCTTTTGTAGTGTTTGTCATCAATTTCATAACTAGTTCCTTTTTTGTTTTCATTTTATTTTCGATTTTGAACTTTAACATTGTAAACTCTCTTTAATCTGATTCTGACACATTTTATGCTTGAAGGACATTCTTAATTTGTTTAATACATTCCATTTTAGTTTTTTTTAAAGTAGTTAATTATTCATAAGCACTATATAGAGAGCATGCTATATTCATTTACAAAATCTTTTTTAATTAATCAATATGAATTCTGCCGAATTTTAATCTTTATCAAACTTCAAACTTGTTTATTTTATCTATGAGATGTACTTTTAACTCTATGATTCTATAATTTCTAGTATGATATTAGAGTCCACTAGTTTTAATAAAATAATGAATTGTGACAAAAAAAAAAAGTATGATATAACTATGAAATATACTATACTTCTACGTTTATTTATATTTTATCATTAATAAACGAAAGTTCGTATAAGATAGTTGAGATAGTGCAATTACTTAAAAAATTGTGAAAAGTTTAGATAAATATGTTGTTTGTCCCTATAGATCGTCAAATTTTTTGTTATAGTATATGTATTGTTTTTTTCTTTTTTTGTTGAAAAAAGGCCTTAAAAGATCAAATATGTATGTTCATGGTTCATGACGTCAGTCTTTGATAAAAAACGTAATGTGGCAAACAAAGAATGACGTGACAAGAAGTGATGTATCATATGGGATACAAGTGGATTACAAGTGTTTGAGTCATTAAACAGCAGAGACTAGTTGCAAAAAATAAATAAATCATATTTTAGAAAATAACTAATTTCTTCTTCTCTTTCTCGTCATCTCTCTTCTTCATATCGTCTCTTGCATCGCTTGTTCTTCTAATCGACGTTATCTCAGCATACTCGCCAATCTTTTCATCATTGATCGCTAACTCTACTCCATTTCAATTGGCAGAATGTGGTTGTAAAAAATCAACGATGATGTTTAACTCCAATTTCAATGAAAACCCTAACATGAAAATATTAGAAATGTCCAAACTAGACAATGAGTTCGTTTGATAATCTTTCCTCCCAATCTTCTAATTTCATTATTTTTTTTACTTGGAATCTCTTTATCTATGTTTAATTTGTGATGTATCTGTGTTTGGGCAGTGACAAGTGGCAAACTGTTCATATGGGATGATGAACTTGATAGGTATACTCCATGTTTTTATCCAACATCTGAACCTAGAAATCACTAATGGACAGTGACAAGTTGGAAACTATTCATAAGAGAATCAAAATACCTCAAACACAAATATTTCACTTGTTTTCCATGCACGATTTTGATTGTTGATGAGCTTCGAACCACATAAATGATTTAGCACCAATGAACATTAAACATCACTTCTTCTTCCTCGCCGTCACAAGCTCACAACTCTTTATTCCCCATTGGATTCCTATTTCTTAGAACCCTAAAATGCAAGGATGAAAATAAAAAGGATGTTTTTGGAGAAAAAATTGATTGCCACATGTGACTCAATCACCTCAATCTCACATCCCCTTCATTTTACATGTCAATCTCCTTTTGCTACATATGTGCTTTCTTAATAGAGACTAACATCAAGGATCATTAACAAACGAATTTGATTTTTTAAGGGTTGTTTCCACAAAAGAAAAAGATACATGGACAAAAACAAAGAAAGCGCTAACTCACAGAGACGAACACCATATTTAAGCCGATTACTTAATATTATTCTATTTTTGATTGGAAATTTGTTTATTACTCATAACTAACATAATCTATTACTTGTTTTTAAGGGAACGTAATCTATTACTTATTTCTATCAAAATAAGTAAATAATATTTATAGTCTAGGAACAAATGAAAACAAATTTTTAACCTAATTAAAGGGTATGAGTTTGAATTCAACTCTTAAAATACATCGTGGTTAAATCTTTTAGTTCAAAATTTGCTAGAGGATAGTAATAAACAATGCCCAATTTCTGGGATGTGCAAATTAAAAATTCATTGTTCAACTTCAGTGTTCACTTGTGAAGAAATTCTTGACAAAAAAAGAAAAGGTCATGAAAAAGTCCAAATAGTTAAAGGATGTACCTAGCGTGTACGACGTAAGAACTAGAAGATTCTCTTAAAACATGGTATGCGGTCCTTTTCTCATTTATTTCTTTGCCATGTGAACGTCGTCTCTGTTCATAAGCCAGGTTTGAAAATAGACTGCTGGTCACTCACGACTGTTCCAATTATTATTATTTATTCTGATTTTTCATTACGAGAAAAATAAAAACGATTTTTACTAGTATTTTATACAACAATAAACAATATACTTTCTATTCCAACAAAAAAAAATCACTTTCTAGTAAAAAAATTGGAACAGTGATTAATTTTTTTTTGTTGGTGGCCGGAATTCAAACCCCGGACCTTACCAACTAAGCTAAGGGATGGAACAATGATTAATTGATTATATATGTAGTAGCTTAATTTTTAATATTTTTTTAAGAAACTTAATTTTTACTATTAAAAACTTGAAGAAGGATTTTCAAAAAAAAAAAAAACTTGATGAAGGAAATATCTTTTATTATTATTTTTAATTAAATACAGTGACACCAATGATTATTTGAACTAGATACATTGAAGTTACAAGAACTAGTGTTCACCATTGAGTTAACACCTCAAGTGTATAAAATGTTTAATTGATATTCATTGTTACTCTAATATACTTTTTTTTGTAGTGATAATACACGTTTTTTTTTAATACCATCAATCAATTAATATTGTTAGGTTATTGAATAATTGATTTTAATCGTATTTACTTAAAATGTTATACAAATGGTAGTCTATAATTAGGAGGATAGTTCTCTCAAATATATAATAATTAAGAGGATGGTTTTCATGCACTAACAAGGTAAAACTTTTTTATACATGCATGTTAAGTAAGAAATTTCAAAAATAAATCAAAACCACCTCTAAAAAGCAGAAACCTCTTCATTCTCTCTAGAAAACCACCGCCTCCTTATGCATTTTTCACTCTCAAATCCAAACCTCTTTGTCCAGATGTAGATCTGGTGGTTGGTGATCCAGTCCTCCTCATGGCTGTATCACTCTCTGTCGGCGACGTCGCGCCGCCGTGTCTTGTTCCTCCCATCAACCGCCGCACTGTTTTTTATGCTTTTCTCCTTGCGGCGATTGTCATATGTTTTGTTTAATCCTCTTATGTGTCCTTCCTTTTGATCTTCACTGTTTGCAAGAAACAAAATGGATGGTGAATACAGATCTGGTCTAGCTCTTCTCCACCTGGAACGTGTGAGCCTCCTTTGGTGGGTGTGAGCAATTTTTCCTGGATTCGAGTTACTCTTGCTACTGACAGCGTTTCAAAGCTGGTGGTGTTTAGGTTCGTGTTCTGTTTAGTTTGTCGTGGATTATTGTGTGAGATTCGGTGGTATTGGTTGGTGGTTTTTTGTGTTTTTTGTCTGGTTATGGTGGGGTCGACGGTGGTGTTGGTGATGTCGGTTGCTATTGATGGCGTGTTCGTAGCTTGTTAGTTCAATTTGTTTTATGGTTGTGTTCTTTTCTGTTTCTGTTTTGGTTAGAGATTAGGTGGGATTAGACCTGGCTTTTTTGCGGGGGTTGGATTCGTAAATCTGAATGGGTCTTGTTCTATAACCCGAAAGGGCGGTGTGTGATTCAAAAACCCGTAAGGGTGTGGTTCGTTTAACCAGAAAGGGTATGGTTATTGACGTATTGAACTCATCATTCGATATGAGTTTTTACGTGTTGTATTGCTCGAAAGAACTTTTTATGCTTGCTGTGTTGATCAGGGAGCTGTTGGCACTTGGATGTTGATACCATGTTGGCGTCGATCCATTTACCATGTTAAGACTTTAATTGTTCTCTACAATGTTCACTTTTCATACAATTTTTGTAACTTGGTTTCGAGCCCGTACGCGAGTTTGCTAGGTTGCGCCTGTGATCAACGTTTCATTGTTAGGATAGTTTAGAGTTGATCAACTTGAACTGATTTATCACGATGTATTTCCGTTTGGGTTATTCCTGGGTTAAGTCTAATATCCCCCAGTCTTTGTACCTTTTTATTTAATATATTTTCTATTTTGTCTAAAAAAAAAAATACATTTTAAAACTCTAAACAAGGTAAAACTTCTAAAATATCTCTAAAATGTCATGTTAAGTAAGATATTTTAGAGACATTTTAAAACTAACCTAAAACAGCAGAATAATTTAAGAAAGTTGTTATTTGTATTATAGTTGTTTGTAATCACTATTGTTTTTACAATTTTATCTTTTAAGAGAGAGAGAGTTATTTTATTTTTCAACATACTATTTATTGTTGATTGAAAAAAAGATGTATATTAGCAAATAGCCTTATAAAAAGGGACAAAAAAAATCTCAAAAGAGTTTTATAATTAAGGACGAATGTAGTATGATAGTATGTCAGTGTACGATTAATATGTGTATCCCAATGATTAGTTGTCATTTTAATTAATGAATATGACAACTCATGTATTTTCATATTCTTAATTGAAAGTGACAATACATACACATCATTTGATACATGTGTAAAATAATTGTACATTGACGGGGTATACTAATTAAATTTTAACAAAGAATTATAATGTAATTAAATTGAATGCATGTGTAAAATAATACATTGTGGATATATACTAATCAAGTCTTATAATTAATGGTCTGTGTAAAACAATTTACACTAACAATGCATACAGATTAATGATGTTTATCAATCAAGTAATTGATCTCAATTGGTTAATGAGCTCTACCAAGGATTTGTTTAGATTGACTTACTTTTAAGCTTATGAAAAATAGCTTAGACAAAGAAATAAGTTTGAATGTTAATTAATAAGTTTTCACTAAAAAAATTGTATCTATAAAGCTATTTTTTCAAAAACTACATTGACAAACTTATGAATAATACATAATAGCATATGCAAGTAAATAAGCTTGTATGTTAATTCTCTTTCTCCCTATAAAAGATAATTTATAAGCAAAAAAATCACTTTTTAGATTAATTGAATATCTAATGTATCTGATCTACATTATTAGACTAAATACATTAATTTTTCAATGGATGTAAAAAAATATTTTTTTCTTTTATAATAATGACCAAAGGGAGAAAAATATTTAACTTAAAATACTGATTTCACCATACTCGATTGTGCTTTTTACCTCTTATTTAATCCTCATACAAATAGAAAAATAATATTATTAAGTGTAAGTAATCAAATAAATAACAACTCATTAGAATATCAACTCAGTCATACATTCTCCAATCACTATTATAAACAAAAATTTATATTTTAAATTAATTTAATAATTGATATATGTGGTCTTTTTTTGTGGTGTCTGGAATTCGAACCCCAAATCTTACATATATTATGCATTATTCCTCTATCAATTGAGTTAAGCTGACGGAGATTAATGTATGTATAATGAAGTGAGTGTTTGAGAGAGTGTTGCTAGCACTCCTCTTATAATAAAGACTACATATACTATTAATTAAATGAATCAAAAGTGTTTTTTTGACTTATAATTGTGATCAGATGATGTAGGTATTAAAAAAAATCATATACATATCATGTTATACTTTCAATCAATCATAATTAAGTAATTTTAAACATAAAACTAAAAATAAAAAAAATCAAACTCTGCATTTGTTGACTTCAAATAATTTCACTCTTAAAATTGCTAAGAGTTGGACATAGTCAAGCAACTATTTACAACCACAAGAATACATTAGATTTTTCTCAAACTTTTTCTCCTTCACAAGAATACCCTTTCCACCAGAATTCACACCCATTTTTTGTTCAATTAGGACTTCAAATATTGTTTCCAACGCACCCACCTAAAAATATAAAAATAATATTGAAAAAAAAAGATTTATTTTTTTACCATCTTCTAATTTCTTATTGCTCTAACCTCCCATGTTCTACACCATAAAAATTCTTTCCCATGTTCTAAGTTCCATAACCAAGATGATCAATGACAACACCCCATTCTTTGAACTCTATCTCTTAAAATTCCATTGTACAAAGCAACTCTATTTGCTGGCATTGCTTTTGTTTCTGGAATTTCATTTCTGCATTCACTAATTGATACTCTGTTTTTCTTCCCCTTTTTTTCTCTAAATTCTTTCACCATCACATTTTCTGAAAATTTCACTTTCTTCTTGTTCCTTCTCTTTTCCCTCTTCTTTTCCTCTGTAAAAAATAAAACAAAATAGAAAATTAAAGTGAGTATTTCATCAAATATATTCAGAAGGACAAAACTTAGATACAATTCTCTCTGATACACTTTTATAATGTTTTTAATCACAACATAACACGCGAAATATTTATTTCAATATTTGACGTGTCATGTTGTAATTGAAATACAAAACAAAGAAAATACCTATAGAACAGTATCTAAATTTTCTGAAAAATTTAAATTTAAATTTTTTATGTAAAAAAAATAGAGTATTTTTTGTAAGAATGAATTGAATTACCTGTGTATAAGCAAGATCGTAGAATTGGTTTGTTTTCTGAATTGGGTGTTTCATGAAATTGAAATGTTGATGAATTTTTTTGTTTACAGAAAGTAAGATAAAGAACAGTAGTTGAAACAACCATGGCTGTGGTTAAAACAAGACCTTGTGAGATTGAAGTCATGTTGTGGTTTGGAACAGAGTAAAGAAAACAGAGAAAGAAGAAGTAACAAACAACAACGTTGTCTTGTGTTGTGAGAAGTGTGAGAAAATGAAGACTTATTTGTTGACTATGAATATGAAAGAAAGAGCCTTATATAAATACTGTTGAATAGAGAGAGAATGTGAAGAAGTGCTTTTTGTGAAGGTTCACATGTGGCACTGGTTGGGAAAAAGGAAAAATTTATTACAAATTACAAAAAATAAGAATCTATATGCTTTAATTAATTAATTATGGTAATTAGAAATGTTAAAAAAATAAAAAATTAATTAATGGATAAGTGTTGGTTGTGTAAAGTTATTTTACATCGTCATCTAGTCACAACTCTTCAATTTATCACAAAATAGTTGATTTTTTTTCATATAAAACGTTACATTTTTTATTATGATGACAAACCACATTCTTTAATTTTAATAAATAATTATATTTTTTGGACTAATATAAATAAATAATAATATTGGTTTACTGGTGAATTAGTTGTTGAGGGGAATAGTGTGAGCAAACTACATTTGATAAAAGATTCTTTATTGGTGTAAAGGAAGTTTCCTAGAAATGTATGTTGGAAAAGTGGGATAAATTCAAAGTAAGACAACAAGAGGATGAATGTCGAAAAATACATGGATTTATAAATTAATCTATTAGTCTCGGTCAAAAAAACCAATTAATCTATATTTTATGGAAAATAAATTAATATTTGACTTCAATATTTTTAAATGATTTACGTGACACAAATAGTAGATAAGTGCATAGTTTTAAAACCCGGACCGGATCGGCCGGTCCGATCGGTCGAACCGTGAACCGGGGACATAACCGGTTCGGTCTGCTTATTAGATCAGACATGCAAATGAACCGGTCAAAACCGGCATGACTCGCTAAAAACTGGTAAAAATCGGTGACTCGACCGGTTTGATGAACCGGATCGGATCAATAAAAAAATCAGAAAAATTGGAAAAAAAATCATAGATCAGAACGATTGGCAATACAAAATCAGAAAAACTGGAAGAGAACAAAATAATAGAGAGATCGACGACGGAGGAAAGAAGATAAAGATGGCATGAACAGATTGAAACTAATCAACTTGTTTTAGATCTGATATGTGCTTTCTAATTTGATATCTACTTGTTTGGATGAGTTTAGATTTTGATTTAGAGAGAATAGAAGATGAGTGTAAGGGAGGAGCGGCTGCAAGCCTGCAACATAGAAAAGTAGGGTTAAGTTTTCAACTTCACCTTTATTTGACATTTAAGGGTCCCATTTAAGA
>Ga0228710_1011629_pt1 | contig 11272 bp, 7 predicted proteins | sample MedpolnodulmetaG_FD_177995 | JGI IMG/M metagenome (GOLD analysis project Ga0228710, IMG submission 177995) | Root nodule microbial communities from Medicago polymorpha collected in Santa Monica, California, United States - pink nodules | ecosystem: Host-associated > Plants > Roots > Nodule... | reverse complement strand
GTATATATATATAAAATATATATATATATATATATATATATATATATATATATATATATATATATATATATATATAAAATTGTAATGCATGTATCCGCGTATCGTATTCTAAATTTAAAATTTTTGACGTATCTGCGTACCCGTATCCGTATCTAGGCTTCATGCAAAGGGCAATTTTAGACTTATAACACCGATGTTAATGCATGTAGTTTGCTGTTGTTGTGACTGCTATAAAGTTTATTTGTGTTATTGTTCAAATTAGCTAAGAAGTTTGCCTTTAATATCTTTTGAGTTAAAGATGAAAAATAAATATAAATTTAAAATTTGGATGCATTTTGCACACAAGTACAAAACTTCAGGGGATATTTGCAAAACGTCATGTTGACTAACAGAAGATTTTAACGGATGAGGTAAATTGATTAACGTTGTGTCATTTCAAGGGGTAATTGAAGTTTTATTAATGTCAGGAGGTAATTTACGAAACTTACAATTTTAAAGGGATAATTGCCTATTTACTCATTTTTTTAAGTGATTTTCTTTCAAATTTGTGATGCGACACAACTTTGGCACATTTCATTTTTTGAAGAACTTTCGTACATTATTAAGTAAAAATTATGTACAACCATATAACATTTTTTCGGGGCTAAAGTATGATGGTGTGCGATAAGATCAATAACACAGGGCCTTGAGATTTTGAAGTTTTAGTGATTTGTTTGGTAAACATATAATATTTTAAAATAATTTTTAGGGTCGGTCACACTTTCTTTTTATAGGGTCAAATTTTCATTTTTTAATTTATATATTTTTTTTATAACATTAGAGGTCTAAATTTTTCTTTTATAACGTTAGGGGTTTAATTTTAAAGACTAGAAATAGCTTATATTCTGAAGTGGTCCAGAACGAGGATAAACGGATGACGATGCACGTGTAAGAGAGAGTTGTACACAATACATTGAAAGCTCCGGTATGACGATAATTGTTTTTCTAAAGGGGAAGTATCTTCAAAACATGTCAGTATTCCGACGCTCAAGTCAGTATATGATCGAAAAGGAAGAAGTTTTCAAAAATACGTGAAAATTTTATCGTATCTGGGTGTGACGTGAAATCACACTTATATAGTTGGAGACGTTGTAATCGTCTCCTACAAACCCAACACAAAGGGTGGCAAGTCATTAAAGATGGATCCAACGTTCTAGAATTGACAAGGAGGGCTCATGTGCGGTGAGACGCACATAAGGTCCTCTATGTTGCCTTGAATGATGATCGTTTTAGGTTAATGGACCGTCATATTTATCGGGTTTGCGACATGGGGTTCAACCAAGTCCATATTTTATAACACTGGGGGTCTAATCGGACATGATATTTTATTCCTTGACTCAAGTATAGGTAGTGTATAACATCAACCATAAATTTCATGAGAAAATATCTATCCATCCACACAAAAAATTTCTTAGGTAGGTGGTGGTGCATGGGCATTGTCCTTTGGGCATGGGAAAGAACAGTGGAGGTGAAATAACTATGTGGACATTGATATGCAAGTGAAGATAGAGAGATAATAAGCCAAGTAAAAATAGCCAAGTGGGTCCCACGAACAAACAGTTCCTCAATATTAAATACCCTCTCATCACGCACTCTCAAGCCTCGCTCGCCTCCTCTTCTTCATACCGATTCTGCGGCGCTCAACAACCATTTCCTCCTTTTTTGCACCTTCAGGTATCTATTTCTTCTTCCTCTCATTTTTACACCTTCAATGTCACATTTAACGTTAGATCTAACACTTTCTCACTCGTTCCACTCATTTTCGTTAAGTTTGTTTAGATCTCTGCGTTTCTATTACCCAAACGTCCATTTTTCTTAATTCATTGCAGTTTTTTCATGTGATTTTGATATAATCTCCGATTAATATTGCACACTTTTTAGTTGATTAATTTCCTTATACTTTAATACGTGCTTCTATTTGACACTTGCGTTCATTATTCAACAACATTCATGGCTTCTCTATCAGATCTAAAGAGGAATCTCGTTTTTCGTTATTGTTTGCTGTATTTTTTTTTTGCCTCTGTAACACCACGAACGAACACTTTTGATAGTGTTCGACATGAATAATTGTCAGTTAATTCATGTTTTTTTGAATTGTTACCGTGTCAATGTGTCAGGGACTCATGGTTGTCTATGTGTCTTCATAGATTTTTGCCGAATGAAGGTGCAGAGTTTCGTTATTCATTTATTATATCACCTGATTCATACTTTTGCAAATGTGTATTTTTCTGTTGCGGATCTCATTTCTCCAGTTTGAGTTTATGTCTGCATTCAAAGCATGTTACATGTGTGTTGTGGATGAATAATTGTTTGTTTCTTTTATTAAATAAATAAAATTTGTGTCAGTTTCAACTGTGATATAATCAATTTTTTTACAAGTAGATTTTGACAACATGGTGTATATACTTGGATTTTGTAATACAAGTGGAGTGTAAAACAGAAAAAAAATTCCCTTCAAGACGGCAATTTCTAATTTAATGTTGTTTGAGAAAGCTCAACAACTTGCTCACTTGAGTTTGTTACACAATCGGTTGATATTATTTAAGAGAGAAAAAGGGATATGCCGTATAAACTTAGTCTTATATTCAATACTTTGCAATTTTTTTTAATTACATTTACAAAGTGGCCTTGCAAAGTGAATGACTTTTCTAATACTTTTTTTTTTTAGGGAGACCTTTCTCAATCAATAAATAATGTCAGTGACTTTTGTATTTTTTTTGACCGGCTGAATAACTTTTGTATTAAAAAAAATAAAGAATGATGTATATACTTTGCACTTGGATGGGTAGAAAAATATCTAAGCCTTTCCATTTAAGCTCGTGGACGGTATATTTATTTATTTTTGGAGAGTTTTTCAAATTGGGTGTGGTTTAATTAATGATTTGTAGGATTGTCACATTCACACAATAACTTTGAATCATCTTAAAAAATTTACCTTCATTTGCCTATCAATTTTCTTTTAACCTTCATTAGCGTTCTGTTATTTTCAAATTTAGTTATTATTGTTTTTAAAATTATACACTACAACGGGTAAACAAGTATTTTTGTTTTTCCTTTCAAAAAAAGTATTTTTGTTTTTCTAATGTAAAAAAAAAAGTATTTTTGTTTTTCTAAAACTTGTTTAATAAAAAATGCGATTAATTTTTTTTCTTATAAAAATGAATAATAAAAATACAATTAAAGTATCCCTAAAAAAAACAATTATAGTAAACATCACGTGAAAGAAATGGACCCATGTCATGTGAAGAATATATTTGTTTGCAGGAAACATCAGAAGCGTAGAGTGTGGTAAGATGTTACGTGCAGGGACCATTGATTATTTTTTTTAGGGGAGGGACCATTGATTATTATTTTTCTTAATTTGGGTATTAAGGGAGCTTTGTTTTTGGTATTGGACCATTGGTTTTATTGTCCCATAAAGGGTACATATCAATTAATTTTGGACCATTGATTTATTGTCACATAAAAGGGTACATTGCAATTAAATTTGACACTCTGTCCATTTGTAAAAAAACAAAATAAAACAGACGCACTGTCTACCATTTTTTTTTTGGTTACAACAGATTGGTATTTTTTTATTAATGAATTAAACATGATAATTTTTTTCATTAAACATGATAATTTTCATTTAATATCTAAAATAGTAGTATCGTAAAACCAATATTCTTAACATTATGGTTGTAGACAGTACTCTTATTTTGCTTGCTTGCTTATGTTATGTAAATCATCTCACATGTAATTGGCATCCCGTGTTTTGAGTACAAAATATCTCCACGACATGACAATGTGTCAAAATGTTTTTGTTGTTTGTTTAGTGATCACAGGATTTGCAAGCTGTCTTTGTTTACTTTAGAAATAAACTATTCCCGCGAGTTTGTCCGTTATGAATCCTCGCGTGGTTGATAATCTATGTGCGTGTTCATTGATTCATTCATTTAAAAATACTTCTACAACAAAGAACCAAACTGTAGGATGGACCACCACTAGGCAAATCAAATTAATATAAGCCAAGCAAATAATAAAGTTCACTATGAATTGTTTGGTAGTGCTGGGATTAGAGGGTTAGAGCTGCTTATTTGGCACATGCACTTGCACACCCTGCTTGCGGTGGAGTTTGGAGGTTCTTATTTTTTTTGGATAGGGTTCGGAGGTTCTTATTCTTAACAGCCTTAGTTTCTGGATTTCCAAAGATAATGTATAAATTAGAAATTAATAAATAATAATTTTAAAATAAAAACTATAATAAAAAACATTAATTATTAGTATAAACTATAATAAGGGAGAGGAATGTAAAAGAAAAACTATTTTTATTTTATAGAAAAAGCAAATAGTGTAATTATGGGATTAGAAAAGTAGTATATAAGAAATAATTCATAGTACGATCTGATTTATTATGTGGTAGCAAATAATAATGTAGGTGTTAAAGGAGGATGTTAACATACATGGATGTTGGAGGAATAACTTATGGAGAAATGGCTTATTTTTTTATCAGATTGAAGGTTCCAAAATGTTAGATGTATAAGGCAGGACTCTGTTAGAAATAGAGTGACACTTTTTTTTCATACAAGCCCTTAATTGACCATAGAAATTTCTAGTTACTAACAGGACAGGACCATATTTGATTCGTTTCTAGTTTTCAGTTAGTTAAGGATAAAAATCTAAGATGCTATATTTCTTCCAATGATTTTTTTAGCAATCATTATGTGTTTCTCCGTTCCGCTTTGAATACCCTTTCTCGCAGGATAGAATTAGACATGTGCTTTTACACTTTCTTGTTTTATTCCTTGTACATACAAGGGAAAATTGCATGAAACTCTGCTATGACTAGCAAATTCTGTATGTTGTTTACTTCATTTTGTTGCACACTTGCACTTGAGAACTACACCTTAATCATTGCAATTTTTTCTATGAAGGACGCATGCAATGTTCATTCTAATTCTTTATGCGTCTAGAAACCATCATCTAGATTGACGATTTTAGTCTTGTTACTAAGAATTGTATTACAGATTGCATATGTAGACCTGTGTTCAATGTTCAGAGGAGTGTTGTAACAAAATGAATTTTCATATTATGGCAGGTTGCTGAAGATGGGAGCTGGTGGCCGAACCTCTGTTCCTCCTTCGGCTAGGAAGTCAGAGAATGACACTGTGAAACGGGTGCCATTTGAAAAGCCTCCATTTAGTCTCAGCCAGATCAAGAAAGCCATTCCACCTCACTGTTTTAAGCGCTCTGTTATCCATTCATTCTCCTATGTTGTTTATGACCTCACCATAGCCTTCTTCCTCTATTATGTTGCCACCCATTACTTCCAGCACCTTCCTCGCCCCCTCTCTTTCTTGGCCTGGCCTGCCTACTGGGCTATCCAAGGTTGCATCCTTACCGGTGTTTGGGTTATTGCACATGAGTGTGGCCACCATGCATTCAGTGACTATCAATGGCTTGACGATACAGTTGGCCTTATTCTCCACTCTGCTCTTCTTGTGCCTTACTTTTCATGGAAATACAGCCATCGCCGCCACCATTCCAACACTGGTTCTCTTGAGCGGGATGAAGTCTTTGTGCCCAAACAGAAGTCCAGCATCTATTGGTACTCGAAATACCTTAGCAACAACCCACTAGGCAGAGTCCTCACCATTACCATCACCCTCACTCTTGGCTGGCCCCTTTACCTGGCTCTCAATGTTTCAGGCAGGCCTTATGATAGATTTGCTTGTCACTTTAACCCACATGGTCCCATTTACTCAGATCGTGAACGTCTTCAAATATATGTATCAGATGCAGGAATACTTGCAGTGTGCTTTGGGCTTTACCATCTTGCCATGGCCAAAGGTCTTGCCTGGGTGGTTTGTGTTTATGGAGTTCCACTGCTTGTAGTCAATGGATTCTTGGTGTTGATTACATTTTTGCAACATACTCACCCTGCGTTGCCACATTACGATTCCTCTGAGTGGGACTGGTTGAGAGGAGCTTTAGCAACTGTTGACAGGGATTATGGAATCCTGAACAAGGTCTTCCACAATATTACAGACACTCATGTGGCACATCACTTGTTCTCCACAATGCCACATTATCATGCAATGGAGGCTACCAAGGCAATAAAACCAATTTTGGGAGATTATTATCGGTTGGATGAAACACCATTTTACAAGGCATTATGGAGAGAAGCTAGAGAGTGTATCTATGTTGAGCCAGATCAAGGTACCGAGAGAAAGGGTGTATTCTGGTACAACAATAAGTGGTGATTATTAGAGCTGCTGTAGCATGTTGTCTATCAGGTGGGAATGTTTGAAATTCTCTTAGGATGTTTGGTCTTAGAGAATAATTTTGTTGAATCCTGATATTTGTAGTAGTAAACAGTACTGGAATAGTTTGCTTGATTGCAGAATAAGGTATAACAACATTTCTGAACAGTAGTAGTGTATTTATCGCACCTTGATTTGAAATCAGTGCATGTGCGTCTAGTTAAGGTTCTCAAGGTAGTTCAAATCTGTCTATCTGTTGAGAAGCTTATTGTTAATTCTTGTTCTTGGTTCCAAGTCATTCGCATATTCTGTGTTTGACTATGAATTATGAATTTGTCTGTAACTTTCTGTGGTCAAGTCTACTGGTTGATAAAAAATAAGTTTTAGTTGTTCAGGATCATTTTTCTATCTGCCTAATCACATTTTCTGTCCTTCTACAACGGTGAATATGCTCCTTCATTCTCAACACTATTGCATCAAGATTGTGTTTTGTAGCGCTGTTTGTATGGCCGGTATGAATCAGAGAGAATGAATCACATGCTAGAAGTAACGTTCTTTTCTTTCCTAACAGACGAACTAAATTTAAGATAATGAGTAGGATATCACTTAATCTTTTAAACTCATTTAAATAGTAAATCATCCCTCCAGAAATGTTATATGTGTTTGTGTTTTAGATTAAAATCAATAGCAACCCATAAAACACTTAAGTACAACCTTTGTAGTTATTTCAAGGTTTGTAATATTATTATTAGTCTTAATGTGGGATAAAACATGCAACATTTTTCGTATTGGTTTCAATTTTTAAAAATCTTCTCATAAGAAAAAGTAATTTTAAAAATCTTCGAAAATATTTTTTCAAAGAAGGTTACTAATAGGTGAATTGTTATTCTCATGTATGAGAATCTAATATTGTCATGGAAATAAAACTCATCAAACTATATAACTTCTCATTGTCACTCATATTTGTATTTTAAAATTTTGAATGGAGTATATTTTAAAAACATACATAAAGAATCAAAATATTTACGAAACACACATGAGTAGGGATTTTGTATATGGGAATAATAATACTTTCAGGAAAATTATTCTTTAAAAACATAATACAGAATCAAAATATTTACGAAACACACACGAGTAGGGATTTTGTATATTAGAATAATAATATTTTCAGGAAATTATTCCTTTGAGTGTGATACATACCTTAAAAAAAGTAATTTTGTTTGGAGAATTCTCGGGTACATGAAATTTGGTTGGGTATTGATTTTTTATACATTCGCAGCAAAATTCATTCAAAATTTGATTTCTATTTAAAATAAATCAATACAAAAAATATGACATGACATTTCATAATTCGATGATAGGTACATTTATAACAAAACTTTAGAAGTACCAATGTGTCACCATTTTGTTTATCAAATCTGTTTCAAGAAAAATCTAAGACAAACCACAAAATAAATTTTTCCCTTGGTTTATTGAAGGAATTTGATGGCTAGTTATAATCTCTTATTAAAGTTTTTCTTAAATGAGAAATCGTATAAAAAAGCTAACACTCTGACTCTCCAAAAAAACAATCTACCATTAAGATAACGCACGTAACTTGGAACAAAGAACATTAACTGTATAAAAATAAAAAGTAAATAAATAGTGGAGATGCGGGGTATCGAACCCCGTACCTCTCGCATGCAAAGCGAGCGCTCTACCATGTGAGCTACATCCCCATGTTGTTTCTTTCTCACTTAAAATATATATATCTCTAAATACGCACTGATTGTGTATATAAACCTCTGCATCATCACTACCAACAACTACACAGAAAAAAAGAGCGAGTTTCGAACTCTTCCCGCCAAAGCAACCATTTCAATGGAGTTTAAGAGAGTGCAATGCTCCTACAAATCCTTGGTTCACTTCTTCCACTTTCTCTCTCTTTGTATTCGTCTTGTTAACTTCGTAACTATGCTAACACGAATTTCGTGCAGGATGAATCGTTCGAAATCGGTAAAGAAATGTATCGTGGACAACAATATAGTCAAATCTACTTCGCTCGTCTTCACTTGATGCGAACTCTCTTGTATTCTCTTGTTCCTCATTGGAAACCTAATTCTCCTGGTGACTATTTTCAATTTCTCTATTTTTATCAATTTAGGGTTTTCACTTTAAATCTCCTATTTTTTGTGTGTATTTATGGTGTTTAATTGCTTGGATTTTTAATTAATTGTGTGAAATTATTTGTTTACAGTATGTACAGTGTTGGGATTGGAAGAGGGCAAGGAATGTGTTATTGTTGGAACACTGTTTAAAAATATGAAGTTGAAGCCTTGTATCCTTGATGAGTATTCTAAGGAGGTACTAGGATTCTGGGTTTCTTTCAATTTTTGTTTTTGGAGTTTTTTTGGTTGTTTTGATGTAAATTTTATATTTTGCGGCTATATTGTAGCAGTATTTGAACAAATTGTAATTGTTAGCGATAAGCAATGCAGTACTCAATGTTGCCATATAGTGGTTATAGCTGTGCTATTGCATTGCTGCGTAGTGGAATTTGAACAAGCCTGTGATTGATAATAACGTGTTTTGTAAGTATGAAAATTTGACAATGATATTTCACAGTGCTGAGTTTCTTTGCTAATTAATTGTAGAGATCGTTGCCTGTCAAGTCACATAACTTTGTGCATGAAGATGATTATCTTGTTCTGGAAGATGAAAGTGGAAGAGTTAAGCTTGGTGGGAGTATCATTGTACCATCTATCTATGTGACAGGTTTGTATCATTAACTATTTAATTGAGAAAAAGTGATTTGTGGTGGTAGGATAACAATTTTGAAAAGCACAACTGCACATTCATTTGAAGAAACTAAGTTTGGTACATGTCATTTCTTGACTTTTCCTGCCTTTTTTCCCCACAAGGAATTGTTGTGGTACAGACAATATTGGATTGCTAATTTGCTGTGCTTCATATTGTTCTAAGAAATCTTGAAATCAAACATGTGACTTTTTAATGACATTTATTATTTTAGGGATGCAAATGACATGCCAAATAAATAATTTTCTGTCTTGCACATCATGAATTTGTGCTAACATCGTCTGGGACAGGAATTGTGGTTGCTTTACATGGTAAGGAGACGGGAGCAGGTGATTTTTTGGTTCAGGAAGTTCTAGAAGCTGGCTTACCACCGCAGATAGAATTCCCCATTAAATCAAGTATTTTTCTCAGTCTTTCACATATACAATGTTCAAACCTAGTGGTATACATGCATAGCATATTATGAGATGTTCTATTACAATTGTAGACACTGTTGGTCTAATGGTAGGCTGAGATTTTCCATTGAAGGATGTATGAATCCAATATTTGTTGTGATTAGCATCCCACTATCCTGTACAAAGTGTGGTTTGAATTGTCTATTGCATATTTCCTCATTAGGAGTTCTGCTGTTTGAAAAATTTATGATTCATTGTCAGGAAGCATAGATTCTCTCATACTTTGCTTCATTCAACATATTCTACGTCCTTTCGATGGCATATGGCTTTTTTTTATGCTGGAGTTAAAGAAACTAGCTTATTTTTCTCTTTATATTTGTTAAATATTGAAAAGTTATCTGTAGTCATAATTCAAATTAATTGCATACTGTATGCTCCATTTTCTCTTTTGTTATTTCTTTGATGAGTAACAGCCTTGCCATTTTGTTCTTTTAACTGTGCATTTTTTATACTCCATTCTCAACATTTGTTATTAAATTTTTTTACTTTATTAAAGTTGCCACTTAAAGTTCCCTTTTTATTTGGATTCAACAGGGGAAGACAAATATGTTGTTCTTGTGTCAGGATTAAGTGTTGGGAGCAGCAAGTCTAACCCTCTTCAGTTTCAGCTTCTTGTTGATCATATTACTGGGCATTTAGGAGATGAGAAGGTCCGTGTCCTGTTTTTCTCTCAAAGCTCTTAGGTTGATCATATAATGCAACATTTAAAGGTTTTAAGTTGTATATATTGACAAAATAAACAGGAGCAAAGTATTGCGGCACAAATTGTTCGTTTAGTCATCGCTGGAAATTCTGTTGAGATGCCTCGTGGACTTCTTAATGGACAGGTATTATTGTCATTGTCGAAGTAAACCCCTGTCTGTTAGTTACTACTTACTAGCAGTGTATAGTGTACATAATAGTTTTTTTTTTTTTAGGAAAATGCTAACAATTTGTGTAGTTAACTTGTGTAGTCAATTTCTTAGAAGTGTAAAAAATGCTATTTTCAATACAGAATTTATTTATTTTTGTTTTCTTAACAGGTGCTCCACAGGCACTAATTAGCAAGATCCTTATTTTTAATAGGGGCAAGAATAATACATATATGTGCAGTAGAATATTTAATTATATACTGAATTAAATAATGATAAAAGACTATTAAGTGATATTTGTATGTATTAGTTATTGCTAATAACTAAGACATACTTATATCTAAAATAGTAAAACTGTTTTTAGTTTTCTAACGATAAAAATAACTGTTCTTCTATTTTTTGGTTTATGTATTGATTTACTTTTTCTTAACAAGTTCAAACAATTTTGGCAATCTAAGTCCCTTGCATGGTGTATCTGATGCTTTATATTTCTATTCCCGTTTACCTTTAAATGTATTTATTTCCTTCTTCTTTTCTGAATGAAGTAACAATGTTTCAAGTATTAAAAAATTGATCACATACTCTCACCATATTGTAACATCACTAATTAACTTACTCTGGTATCTGAGCTACTTGATTTCAGTCACTTTCTCCTTACGTGACTGATTACGTCAGCAAGGAACATTTATAGATCAACATAACAATCATCTGATTCACATATTTAAATGAGTGCAAGGACTGAGTTGTTCGACTCTTTAGCTTATTAGAGTTGCATTTTAGACCCATTTGTTGATTGTCTTGATATGCGGATGCTGACAGCACACCCATTTATATTTATGCCTTTTAATTTACTATGTACTGCAATGGCACAATTCCTACAGATATATAT
>Ga0228710_1011628_pt1 | contig 11272 bp, 3 predicted proteins | sample MedpolnodulmetaG_FD_177995 | JGI IMG/M metagenome (GOLD analysis project Ga0228710, IMG submission 177995) | Root nodule microbial communities from Medicago polymorpha collected in Santa Monica, California, United States - pink nodules | ecosystem: Host-associated > Plants > Roots > Nodule... | reverse complement strand
TATTAAGGCAAATGGGTGCAGACAGTGAACCATCGAACCCAAAGCCAACCTTAAATAAAATCATAAAAATGCAATTTCTTCCTTTACATTCTTAAATAAAATACTCATACTTACGGAATTTGCTCAAAGCTCATGATTAGAGAACTTGTTTAATATTTGCAAACTAGTGGCCAGATTAAAAAGAAAGAAAATATAAAAACGAAAAAAAAATCTTTTATTTCTAAATTCAATGAGACAAAAATATCTCCTTAAGTTCGCCAATGACAAAATAAAGAATTTAATTTGTATAATATGCTGACGTACAATTATTTTATATATATGTATTTGATGATATATTGTCACATCACTTAATGAATATGAAAACGTATGAATTGTCATATTCATCAATTGACGTGACAACACATCATTGAATGCATACACATAAAATAATTATACAATAACATGACATAATAGTTAAACTCTAAATTATAATATGTTTAATTAATTTGTATCAATTGTGTACGAAATTGCTATTTGTTTGAAAAAAGAAAACATATTAGTTTGGAAGTTAGGAGCTGAAAGAGTTTAATTTAGCTTTACTTCTAAATGGTGTTTGAGGATATATTAGGGGAAAGAGACAGTTTACAATATAGGGTGTTATGTGCTCGGTATGTCGAGGAAGGAGGGGGAATGTGTTGTGAGGGAGGTAGAGGATCTGTTTGATGGGAGAATGTGAATAAGATTAGAGAGGGTGTTGGATTGGTATATGGGGGTTGGTTGCTCGATAATATTGGTGTGAGGTGGATGATGAGTCTTCTACCCTGTTTTGGAGAGATCCATGGCTCGATGAAATTTCTTTTAATGTTAGATATAGTAGGCTTTATGACTTAGCAGAAAACAAAATGATGACTATAGATATGAATGCTTTAGGCTGGGGAGTGAACGGTGAGACGTGAAAGTGGCGAAGGAGATTGTTTTCTTAGAAGGAGGAGTTGGTGGGGGAATGTGTTGAGCGATTAACTTAAGTTGTTTTGCTTGTTGAGGTGTGGGACCAATGGGTTTGGAAGTTACATTCCTCCCAATGTTATACGGTCGACAGTGCTTATAGCAACTTGACTGAAGTGGAAGACAACACCTATCCGGATAACAATCATGTTTTGTGGTTAAAAACGGTTCCACTAAAATTAATATTTTTTGTTTGGTGTTTACTTCTTAACCATGTTCCAACAAAGAATAATATGCAAGCTTTAAGTGGTTTAAGTGAAAATGTTAAGCTTCCGTCTTTTTAGTGGTTGAAATCGAGATATGTTACTTTCAATTTTGATTATCATATTTTGAGACTTAATCGTATTCCTTATTTAACTACTGTAATTTAGTCTGTTTTCTCTTTTGGTTGTTTCCAGACTTTTTATAATGTAACTCAGCAGGAGGAAATAACTTCTTAAACATGGCATATATGAATATGATTGTTGCTATAAGTGACCCTAATTGTTTTCATGCGTGCTTTATGTTACCTGTGGTTTCACTCTCAATTGATGAACTTTTCTGATGTTTTTGTAGGTGAAACGGGATGAAATGTAATCCTAAAATAACTTATGAACATTGTAATTATTAATAAATTAACTATTATTTTTTGTTAACATATATTTTTTAAATCGACGCATAGGTTAGATTCGTTGGACAAAGTTAGCATGCTCAACTTTCATTAAAAAAACCATAAAGTTCGCATGCTTATGTATTAGATAATAGAATGTTAACATCAAAATCATCTTGCATTTGTATTCTTCTATTGGGTGATATTGGGTGACATCATTAGAGTATAAATTAAAAAAATAATGTCAAATTTGCTTAAACAACAAATATAATATGGGTTTTGCTAACCATTGTCCTCAGGGCAATGGTTAAGGAAGTCAAAAATAACATGTTTGCATTGGTTTCAACAACATTTTGACTTTTAAAAAGTTAAATTTATCACTTTTCACTATTTTCCAATACTATATTTCTATTTTTATCTCATTATCCAATGTCCAAGGGCAATAGTTAGCATTCTCCATATAATATAGGCAAATTTTTGTTTACTCATGTACCAAAGGTCGGTAGAGTTATCAATCTCACAATAGCTTTCACCAATTAGTGCTATTATATAGCCTATTAATTAGTTGCAATATTTTTTTAGAGAAATATTTAAGTAGTCACAAACCTAAATAAAAATATTTAATCTTTCAAGTACATATTATTTTTTTAAAAATATTTCCTTTATGATTTTTTTAATCAATATCATTTTCTTAAAAACAAATTAATGAAATTTGTTGTAGTGACCCTCTGTCAAAAGTTTTTTTTAAAAAATAAAATAAAACCATGTGTAGGTTAGAGCTCGCATCCCTAAAACGATACTTTTTTTATTTAAATGATAAATATTAATACGTTAATTGTTATGTTAATGTTTTTCTTCTTTGTCGGGATTTGAATCATGAATCTTTTAACACCTTAACTCATTTAATCCCTTAGTTTAACCAAGTGGGCTATCCATCTCTAAAACGAGACATTGCATCAGAAGTTAAGAAATGTATCTTTAAAAAAGTGTGTGTGTATGAAAAGATCGCATTCTAGGGACTTGTGTTTTGTGAGAGAGATGATATTTTGATGTTTGATTTAAAACTGATGTATTTTTTATTTGTAAAACAAAAAAGAAAATTTAAAAATAATCCTAATATACATAATCTTTGATGTGATATGCAACAAAATGTGCAAACGTTTACTAATTTCCCCCTTGCAAAAACCTAAACATGGCCTTTAACATCCAAAAGCAACTAACATGAACAACATCCTTTAAAAAAACATGAACATATTACATTATTAAGGATTTAATATAAACGTTAAAAATATTATTAATATTATTAAAACTAATCCAATCCAAGTTTTCTCCCTAGAATTTTCATTAGCCTTCACATTTTCTTCCTCTTGAGCATTTTCTTGTTTATCTTTCTCATTCATTAGTTTTGCTTCCTTCTCTCTAGCCTTTTCATTAGTTTTTCTTGATTAAAACAAAAAATATGAACATGTACATAATAATACTTAACTATGCTTTCATATAAAAGGTTCAAAATATTATTTAGATTGCTGAATACACTAAATTGATTTAAATTACTGAAATTATTCCAATCCAAATTAATGGATGACACCATTCTCCTTCACTTTTTCCTCTAATTTTTCATCAACCTTAACCTTTTCTTCCTCTTGAATTAATTCTTGTTTCTCTTTCTCTGCCTTGAGCTGAGCTTGCTCATCTTCTATCTTTTTCTTTGCTTCCTCCTCATCCTTTTTCTTTGCAAGCTCAATACATTGAATCAAATTCTTCAAGCAAGTCTCATTATCTTCAGTGATTGACTTTGGCATCAAATTCTCAGCAACATCAGCAGGTGTCGTATTAGTCTCTCCCAACAACTTTTCAATAATTGGAAACAAATCTTCATGAGACTCAACATCTAAGTAGTTTCTTGCAAGAACCTTAAAAGCTTGATAGCTACAATAAGACATTTCTATATGCTTATCCATTCTTCCCCTCCTTATAAGAGCAGGATCAAGTTTATCCACAAAATTTGTTGTGAAAATTATGATCCTCTCTGATCCACAAGCTGACCAAATTCCATCAATAAAATTCAACAAGCCAGAAAGAGTCACCTTACTTTCATTTTTCTCTTCCTTTTCAGCTTTCTTAATAGGATCCTTCTTTTCATCATTCTCATCATCATCTTTCTCCTTTTTCTTCTTCCTTTGCCCGGTGAGATCGAGAGAACAATCAATATCTTCAATAACTATAATCGATTTACTCGACGTCTCAATCAAAAGTCTTTTCAACTCATTGTTATCCTTGACAATTGTTAATTCAAGATCATATACATCATAGTTCATGAAATTAGCAATAGCCGATATCATGGTAGATTTTCCGGTTCCTGGAGGACCAAAAAGTAGATAACCACGTTTCCAAGCCTTTCCAACTTTAGCATAATACTCTTTTCCTTTCTTGAATTTAACAAGATCATTTAGAATCTCTTCTTTCTTTTCTGGTTCCATAGCTAGGGTTCCAAATCTTGCAGGATGCTCAAAAGTTGTGTGACTCCACTTTGTGCTTCTATACCTAATCCAACCATTGCTTGGATTGTTGGTGTAAATCTTTAACTGCCTATTCTTCATTGTTATAGCCTTTCCTTGTTCCAAAACATGTTGGATGTAAGAGGTAGTGATGAGATCACGATGTCTTTTATGGAAGGTTAGGGTTAAGAATCTTTTCTCATCTGAAGCAGGATAGATTGAAATTGATTGTGTTCTTGAGGTGATGTGATTTGCTGACCACCAAACTTTGACTCCATTGAACTCATCAGAGATCTCTTGGTTGTCATCCATGCTTAGAACAAGTGGGTTTTGGCTATCTTTGATAACTTCAGCTTTAAGTCTTCTAGCTCTTTTTGAAGAGTTAGCACTAAGATATGTTTGGATGATTGTGTAAGTTTTGTTGCGTTTGAGATTATCTCCTGATTTCTCATAGAAGGTTATTTGGATGTAAGGGTACATGAAGTTTGTGAATTTGTGAGTGTATTTGCGAACATATCTACGAAGTGCTGGTGGGAAGAATTTGTCATACATGGCATATACAAACATTATGCTAGCCATTATTGAGCCTAGGTTTGACCATATTTCCCTAATTCCCATCTCTTATAATTTGAAATGTTTAAATGTTAGGTAATATATATGGTTGTGATCCTAACTTTTGTGATGTATAAACTCAAAAGGTGTGTGGTATTTATAAGGAGTGTGATACTTAAGAGTGTTTTCGAGTATTTTTCTTTCACAACTTGAAAAAGAGCACGCAGGTTCTCTTTGTTTTCTTGTGAGTTTCTGGGGGGCCATGTTTTACTATGAGACACAAGAGTAGTTAATTTTTCTTTTTAATAAAATGTTTAATTAAGTTGGACGAATTCAAGACTCACCAGCATCAAAGCATGCCTCAAAGAGTGGTTAGATTAACAAATAATAACGACAAAAGAAACAAAAATTGACATAACCAAAGAAAATATATAAAAACGAAAAATGGTGTTTGAACATTATTTATTTGGAATGCCGGTTACATATTTTCCAAGTAAGACAAAATATATCGTTTTCTATCGCACTATCCTTCATCCTTGCACCATTCTTTATGAAAAATTATTATTTATATCATACAAACAATTTCTATGATATTTTTTTTTTATTTTTCCTTTTTAAAGTGATAGAGAGTGCGATATTTGGAATTTGATTTAGACTAACTCATTTTTATTTTTTTTGAATAATAACTAGTAACAGAACATTAATAGAAAGCGAAAGTAAAGGAAAATGGACACACGGTCTTTGTTAATGCAGTTTGGTCAATGATGTTTATATATGTGACTATAGAGCAACTACAATTCTATTTGTATTATTGTGATGGTAAGATTTCAGTGTTACAAACAATTTATATAGTATTACTACTATGATTCGGTTTACAATGTTACCATCCGTCCCTTGCCTTCTATAGGAAAAATAAATAAATTAACAGCACATATTCTAAAAAAAAATTTTAAGGAAGCACATATTCCGAATTATTAATTACTTTTTATTCATAACTTACATTTTAGACACAATTCTTTAATGGCAATTTTGTATTTTTATCTACCGAGTCTCTAGTTTTTTTAACCACATTTTGATTGAAAACATATTCCATGCAGTCCTCACATTCATGCAGTCACAACGTTAGTCATCGTTGGATCAAGATCGATAATGGATGTTTAAGTTGATTTTGATTTTTTTGGACTTTAGATCCTCCAAACCTTAAAATATGCATTGTCCAATCTTAATCCAAATGGTCATTGATGCGTTTACTGCATGAATGTGAGATTTGACAACAGACAATTCGAATTCGTTTTGTTTGCCTTTAGTTTGACCAATTCTCAATTTGGAGCCTTTGTTGAGAAGTATATCCTAGTCTAGTTTCGTCCAATTAACTTTGGGTTTCGTTGCGCTTGATGTTGAAGCTAGAGTGTATTCTTCGCCAACTGTGATGGGCCATACCATATTACCACAATGAGTTTGATGACAGTCCGTCATTCCATATTTTCAGAGTCTTTTTAGTTAAGTTTTTAGTCTATTTTATTAGTTTAGTATTTAATTTGGAGTCATTTTAAATAAATTACCGTTATTAATTTATTGAGTTAAATAATGCATTATTAGTATATTTAGTGGTCATATGCAGAAAAGAAGAAGAAACTTTCTAATTGAATTATTTTGATGGCCAAGTGCTTACTTTTGGTGTGTGAATCAAACAAAACATGAGAAGCTCTTGTGCCTTATGTTAAGTCATGAAGGGGTATGAGAAAAGAAAAGTGGATGGACCTCATTAGTGATTAGTGTACGTGCTAGCCCATTAAGAGAAGGAAAATAATTAGGTTGCATTTTGGCAATATAAAAGGAACAGCCATCACGCCAGAGAGCAATTCATGTTTTGGAACACAGCAGGAAGCAGAGCACATCCGTTTGGGAGATTGAAAGAATTGAGAAAAAGAAAGCCACGGACTGCACAACGAGAAGGAAAAACGGCAGCACCTTACGGATAAGAATTTGATAAGCTATTGCGGTATCGATGATTTTCTCTTTGGTTTTATGTTGTTTATTTTCTTTAAATATGAGTAGTTAATTTCTTTGTGGTTGAGACTTATTCATATTACTTTATGTTCAATGCTTTTTGTATGTTTATCATCGACTACTAACCCTACCTTTATGAATATGCAAATTGATCTTAGAGATTGAATGACCACTAACCTTGTCTTTTGACTCTGATCTAAGTAATAAGTTTAACCTAAGTAATCAAGCTAGAGATAGATCATTATTAGGTTATGACATAGGGATTAACGTTCGGTTCAAACCTCCAACGATTTCGAATTCATTTAAGAGATTAAGGGGTTGTTACTTATGGGGGAGAATTCTAGGTCAAGAGATTGGGTAGAGTTACTTTGTTAATCTGTCGTGAAACTAGATAATCATTGCTTGAATTAGGAGTGCAAATTACTATAGGAGAACATCAGAGGATTCAAAGGTCTTAACCATATTTCTCTCTAATTTTCTAAAACCAATCTTTTATTGTTTTTAATCTGTTTATGTTACAAAAATCAACTCAACTGCCTAGGGCGCCATTGAATTTAATATATCCTTTATTTTAACGATTTTTCCGAGTAGTAATTGAAACAGTCCCTGTAGATACGAACTTATAAATTTTATTACTTCGATTCATTTTTAATACACTTGCTAAAAGTTTATCAGAGTTCTTCTGCATGTGATTTATTGCAGCTTTAGAGGCTAGGTATGTGCATTTTGAGTGGTGATACATTCACCACCATAGGCACATACCTCTTTTACCACTGTACACAAATGTGATATGTGGTTATGTGGCTCTCACCACTCCATCTAACATTTTCTTTCACATAAGGTGAAATTACTAAAATGTCTTTTCACATGGAGTGGAGCGGGGGAAAATGAAGTCAACGTAACATTATCGGTGCATTTTCATGTTGAGATTTTAGGTTTGTTTCACATTATGTTGAGATTTTGGGTACACATGTGCAAGTGTTTCTCGGATTCCCTAGTTCATGGTGTGTTAAATTTTCATCACAAATTTGGTACCTTAATCTTGGCCATCAAGTAATCTTGTACCCCATAATTTTCCATTTTTCTCTTTTTTTATATTAATAATACTACCTTTTCTCTACAAACATTGCACCCCTAAAAAAAATAAAAAATACATGTCTTATGTGAACTTTCCTTTTTCCTTAACGTTGGTTCGATCCCGGTACTAAAAGGTTGAAAGGACATATGGGGTCATATTAACCATCCACCAAGAGGAACAGGTAAAATACAAGTCTTCTTCTAGAGGATGCCATGCTCAAGTCAAGTCCAAAATGTGGGTCAATTTTCTTCCCTTTTGTTAAAATAAAAAAAGCAAGAAAAATTCATATAATCAACCCTTTTTTTTATATACATCCATCTAATAATATTTTTTTTTTTGAGAAATCATCAAATAATATTTAACATTAAGATACTTTGTATTGGGTGAGATTCTTTTCCCCCTTTGCATCACGCAAATAATAGAACTCCTTTTCCATTTTATTTTATTGTCAACTTCAAATATGGTTAAAATATATATGGAGTGTTTATAAAATTGGATCGTCTACTCGTGTTGTTTGCACATAGAGAAGCGATATGCATGGAGATTGCATAAAGAAAACATTAATAAAAGAGAGGAGGTTGAACATGCTATTTTGTTATATAAATTAAGTTTAGGTGAGTCGGATCTTTAAAATTTTTGGCAGAACTTAGGATTAAGAGAGCAGCAAAGCTCATTTAAGTTGGTTTAGTAGTGCTGGCTTTAGGATATTGAAGTGTGTTCTTATCAAGATTTTATGTTTGATTTGTCTTGGTATCAATTTTGATGGGATAGTCCATATTAAAGAGCAATGATAGATAGACATCTCTAATGTGTACACGTCTTTGTACTACTCTGAAAATTTTAATTTAACGAAATATATGGTCTGTATGACCATATTTATTTAGTTGTGGCCACTAGGCATGACAATGGGGCGGGGTGGGGACGAGTTTTACATTCCCCGTCCCCATACCCGATTCTCATATACTTACATGTTACTCTACCCATACCCAACGGGGATGAGAAATTGAACCTCATCCCCGTCCCCGACGGGTTCGGGTATCCCCGCCCATCCCTGTCCCCGCATTGAATAAATTTTTTTAATAAAAAATAGAAGTTTTTTTCAAACCCCTAGAGAAATATTGTAATGCATTATCCAACAATATGTTCACTTTAACATCTGTTAGACCGATTGATTTAGTTGCTCCTTTAAATATCAATGGAAGTTTTTATAACACGGCAATTATCAAACAAAATAACATGGCATATCAACATAAAATAGTTTTCGCATTCGGGACGGGTTTGTGTATGGATTTGGGGTGGGTATCTATATACCCGTTACCTGTCCCATACCCGTGTTTTGAAATCGAAGAAAACCCAAAACCATACCCAACCCAGTCAAAACGAGGAAAACCCGTCAAATTGGGTTTGGTTCGGGTGGGTAACCACGGGTATGGGTTTTGTTGCCATGCCTAGTGGCCACTATTTATTTGGTTAACTAAGTGGAAAAATAGTGGTCACGCACATTTTAGTTGCATGGCCACATTTTTTACCTTTTAAATGCTAGAAAAATAGTGGTCACACAACTGAAAAAATGTGATCACACAGACCATAAATTTAGTTAATTTAAATTTTCCAAAGTGATACAAAAGGATGCACGGGTGTCTACCTATATTTGTTCATATTAAATGTGGACCCTTTAAATATACAATGGTCATATACCTGAGTTTTAAAAAAATATTAAGGGAGAGGTAGTAACCGACGTACTTTTATATAGTTTGAAACCACGCTTTTATGAAATAGCCAATTGGCCCAACCTTCCCTTTTGTCATATTGGTTTATAGTCAAGTAGAAGTCAATGAGAAAACCATACTAGTGCAATTTAATTTGAGTATTGCTAGTGCATTGGATTGATGTCATATGACATAAAAAATAATTGTTATATCTGTGGAAGTCATTTCACAAGCTGTCTTGTGATAAATTAGATTCAAATCGACTTTTAAAATATAATTAAAACATATTTATTCCGATGCTATATATATAAGAAAAGATTTTTTTTTAAATACATTTAATAATTAATGTATTTAGTCTTCATTGTAAACGAGATACATTAATTATTTAATGTATCTAAATAAAGAATTTTTTCATATATAAGACCGGAGGGAGTATTCAATATCCACCAAATCACATATTATTGGATCACTTTTTAAATTTTTGGCCGTCTCAGAAAAATCACATGTTATCTAGATGTGATATAACCTTAATCAAAACTGACTTTTACATCAACCCAAATTCTAAATTTCACACGTCATCACAAGTACCAGTGGTCCAAATAATAATGTTTCCACTACCAAAATATTCAACACACCCATGAATGAATTTACCAACTCTTGTGTCATCTAGTAAAACGTAATCACCAAGAAACTCACTAGAAAATATAAAGAACCTACGTGGTACTTTCCATGTGGAAGAACACGTGATGAAACACTCTTATTATACTCCTTATAAATAACCTCACCCTTATAGTTCATACAACACAAAAGTTAGAAACAAAACAACCCAATATTTTCTTTACACCAAAAATATTTCAAAGTATGAAGATGGGAGTTGGGGAACTATGGTCACAACTAGGTTCAATTATGGCTAGCATAATGTTTGTATATGCCATGTTTGACAAATTTTTCCCACCTAATCTTCGTGCATATGTTCTAAAATACACAAACAAATTCACAAACTTTATGTATCCATACATCCATATAAAGTTTCATGAATTATCCGGTGAGCGTCTCAAACAAAGTGAAACTTACAAAATCATCCAAACATATCTTAGTGAAAACTCATCACAAAGAGCTAGAAGACTTAAAGCTGAAGTTGTCAAAGATAGCCAAACCCCACTTGTTCTTAGCATGGATGACAATGAAGAAATCATAGATGAGTTCAATGGTGTCAAAGTTTGGTGGACTGCTAGTTACACCACCTCAAAATCACAATCAATTTCTTACTACCCTACTTCAGATGAAAAAAGATTCTTAACCCTAACTTTCCACAAAAAGCATCGTGAACTCATCACTACCTCTTACATTCAACATGTGTTGGATGAAGGAAAAGCTATTATGAGCAAGAATAGGCAGTTAAAGCTTTACACAAATAACCCTGGTAATAATTGGTGGGGGTATAAAAGCACAAAGTGGAGTCACACAACTTTTGAGCATCCTGCAAGATTTGGAACCCTAGCTATGGAACCAGAAAAGAAACAAGAGATTTTAAATGATCTTCTTAAGTTCAAGAAAGGAAAGGAGTATTATGCTAAAGTTGGAAAAGCTTGGAAACGTGGTTATCTACTTTATGGTCCTCCAGGAACTGGAAAATCTACCATGATATCAGCTATAGCAAATTTCATGAACTATGATGTTTATGATCTTGAATTAACAACTGTTAAGGATAACAATGAGTTGAAAAGACTTTTGATTGAGACGTCGAGTAAATCGATTATAGTTATCGAAGATATTGATTGTTCTCTCGATCTCACCGGGCAAAGGAAGAAGAAAAAAGAGAAAGATGATGATGAGAATGATGAAAAGAAGG
>Ga0228710_1011627_pt1 | contig 11272 bp, 4 predicted proteins | sample MedpolnodulmetaG_FD_177995 | JGI IMG/M metagenome (GOLD analysis project Ga0228710, IMG submission 177995) | Root nodule microbial communities from Medicago polymorpha collected in Santa Monica, California, United States - pink nodules | ecosystem: Host-associated > Plants > Roots > Nodule... | reverse complement strand
TAATTTGGGAGGAATTTGCTTGGTGATTATTCTAACACATGTTCTAGCAAAAGAACGAACAGAACGTATCGAACTTCTTGGATGGATTTGTGTTGTACTCTCAACTAGTGTTTTTGCAGCACCTTTAAGCGTTATGGTGAGTATATATATTACATATTATATAGTTGTCACCGCCTACAAAATTTAATTTGCTTAATTCTTCTTTAATCTTTATAACTAATATGTTATGCGTTGATGATTATATTTGATAAATACTCACCAAATCACCATGTGCTTATGCATGAATAATCTTTGTTCAATTTCAGAGAGTGGTTATTCGCACCAAAAGTGTAGAGTTTATGCCTTTCACTCTTTCACTCCTCCTCACAACAAGTGCAATTATATGGCTGTGCTATGGTATTCTCCTCAAAGATATATTTGTTACGGTAAGTACTCCAATTCATCCATGACAAGCAATTATTTTATTCCGGGATAATTATGCTACTATAAATTGTTAAATTAGCAAAACAATAGAATAATTAGAAACTGAAAATAGAAAATTCATCTTTACAAGTGTTACTATGGCTCAGATGGGCAAAAAGTATATGATGAAAAGCTAGTTTATTGCTTATAGCATATGAATTTATAACAAATACATAATAGATAAATAAAAATTATAGTTGATAAGGTAGCTAATAAAATTAGCATGTGATTGAACTAACTAATAGATATGAAATGACAAATTTTTATTTTTATTTTTAAATTTAAATAAGGCTTAATTGCAGTTTTGACCCTCTAATTATCACAATCTTACGATTTTGGCCTTCTATAAAAAAAACTATAATCAGTCCCTTAAGTTTACCCTTTTTTGTACTTTTGGCCCCCTAGACCAATTTTGACCATGTCAGTACATACTTGGCTCCCACATCACTTAAAGTGAGGTACCACGTGTGACTTTCTATTTTTTTAGGGGGCCAAAATCGCCAAATTGTGATACTTAGGGGGCCAAAATCGCAATTAATCCTAATAAATAATGTGATTTGGGTGCCACGTATGCATTGACCTAGTCAAAATTAGTTCAGGGGGCCAAAAATGCAAAAAGGGGTAAACTTAAGTGGCGGATTTGTCATTGTTTTTTATATGGGGGCAAAATCGCAAAATTGTGACACTTAAGACGCCAAAACTACAATTAAACCTTTAGATAATAAGGATAAAAATGAGCGAAAATATGATACGTTATAGAATATAAGTTCAAATACTAGTACCATCTCAAAAATAGTTATAAGCTTATGAATCAAAATTTAGATCCTATAAGTTATCTACTACATGCTAGCAATTTAGACCAAATTTACGTTATCAATCTCCAATTCTCTTAGTAATTAATTCAACAATTTTTTTAGTTTATGTGGTATTTTGTTTGGCTTTTATGTCCTAATGGATTGATACTATTAACTAATAATATGCACATTATTAATGTTTTTTGTGGGACAGCTTCCGAACTTTGTGGGTATCACATTTGGAACAATTCAGATGGTGTTGTATGCAATATACAGAAAAAACAAGCCTGTAAATGATCAAAAGCTACCAGAACACAAAGATGATAACAATGAGAATCAGCTTCAGGTAGTAGTGATCCCTCTTCAAAATGTTGTTGATATTGAGACTACAGTGGAGAATAAAGAAGAGAAGAAACAGGAAGAAACAAAACCAAGTGAAGGAAATCAAGTACAACAACAAAAGGAAGGTTGAGAAGTTTGATGAATTGAAGGGATACTTGTGCACGTGTGATGTCTTTCTTTCTAAAATGTCTCACTCTGATCCCATGTGTGTTGTTTAGTTCATTAAAAATCGTAAAATATGGGATAGAGATGCAAATATGATACACAAACATATCCATATATTATAGCATAGTTAGTTTTATGTTTTTCATATGTAATCTCTGTTTTTATCCCAAAAATATGTAATCTCTGTTTTGTTCTGTCATTTAAGCATCGAAATACAAAAAGTTTATACAATGTAGCAACAATAATTGAGCTTGTATCCCTTGCATAAATGCATGCATGAAAAATCATCTTTTAGGAGAGACAATATTTATATGTGCACTAATTTCTCTACGAAATTAATCTATACACCTGTGCATAGGAGATACCCTTAAAAAAAAAGTTTTGCTAACCAATGCCTTCAGAGCAATGGTTAATGATTCTACAAATAGAAAATTTGTCTTGAAAATATAAGATGTTACTTTTGACCAAGTAATAATTACATAACTTTTTCATAAAAATTTACTTGTTTTGGATGCTTAACCAATGCCCTTGAGGCACTGGTTAACAATTTCCTTAAAAAAAGGGTCATACTAATTTGTGTCCTTAAACCACATGTTAAGTATCAATAAATGGTAAATATTTATTACAAAATACTACCTCCGTCCCTAATTATAGGGCCCTTTTGAAAAAATAACAGGAATTAAGATAGTGGATATTTGTATTAAATATGTTTGTAATAACTATTGTTTTTACAATTTTATCTTTTAAGAAAGAGGGTTGATTTATGTTTTCAACATGTTATTTATTGCTGATTGAAGAAAAAGATGTATAGTAAATAGGGGCATGTATGTAAAGAAATAATTAATGTAGTTGGAAATAGCAAATGGATCTTATAAAATGGGACAAAAAAAATTCTCAAAAGGGTCTTATAATTAGGGACGGAGGTACTACTAATTTTCAATCTATAGAAGCATAAATTGACACAATTTCTTAGACAAATTTTCCACTTTAAGTTCCATAATTTATACCCTAAAGGCACAAGCATTTCCCTTAAAAAAAAACATCAAGTTTGATAATGGATGATTACCTATTAAATTTTATTTAAGGTTTGATATTTTAAATATGCCCTATATAACTTTATTTTTGGTCAAAAATTTTCGTAAAAAAGATATATATTCTCCTGAAAGATAATATAAAAGAAGGAAAAAAACAGCGTATACAATTATCGAAACTAAAAACTATTCAAATCCAAACCGATAAAAATGGGATTAAAATTGATGTTGAAACCAAGTTGATTGGATGGAATTACATGTTGACTCTTTGGTGGTGGTGAACAATACTACAATGGGGCAGGAGAGCAACACGAGTGGTAGGAGTCTCGTACAAAGAGTTTGGCAACTCCTTCGAATGGAGTAGGAAGTGAATGTTCAACATCAGGGCCGGCCATGACGGGGTGCAAACAGCTGGACCTCCAAAATTTGGGGACCAAATATTTTTTTATATACATATACTGCAATGCTGAAATGGCTTAGCGGTATGAACGTGAATTGATGATGTTTAGGACTTGGGTTCAAAACTCTCATCCCATGTTTTTCTTAATTATTTTTTCTTTTCCTTTTATCTTCTTTAATTAACCCAAAACTCATGTTTTTCTTTAATTAATTTTTTTCTTCCTTTTTTCTTTTTTAATAATGTTTTTTAGTATGAGAGAGCTTTATGATTTGGACATAATTTATCATGGATTTGAGGCTCATCTATTCTCAATCCTCTTTCCAATTCAGGTAAATTGTTCTTAACATATTTGATTATACATTTACAATTAAAAATACAATATAATTTTTTCCATTCTTATTTTTGTTAGAACACTTCCTATAATTTTTGGTCCATACTTATCGTATAAAACAGTAAAGCGCTAACAACAAATATTATAATTTTTTTAATTGAGAGAACAAACATTATAATTATTCTCTAAAAAAAACATTATAAACCTTTTATTTTTATCTTTGTACAAATTAAGGAAAAAATAACCTAGAAGATTGATAAAGATATTCGTTTGAAATTGTATTTTTATATTATTGATTAGAATATTAATATTTTATGTGTTAGTTACAATATTGACTTCTTTTTTTTCTGAATAAAATATTGACTTTTTTTAATAGTTACGGATCTTATTTTCAATTTAAATTGATAATTGCTCTTTTAAAAAAAATATGTTTTTATTTGATTATGGGCCTATTTTTAAATGAGAGCCGAGCCTCCAAATACATAGGAACGACTCTGCTTAACATTCAATTCATGAAGTCAATAGGTGTGTTGATGCGGTAGTTAATATTAGGTGTATCATTGAGAACAAGATGATGTTCTTTGAGTCGTGTCAGGCTCAAATAAGTCATTTATTAGTTGTTGATCAATTGAAGGTTTCTTTTATGGTTTGATTGATATGTAATTTTCTTTTTTTTATGTGCTTCATCCCTCCCGTTTATAAATAAAAAAATTGATTGAATTATCTGATGACTCAAAGGAATAGGTCGGATGATTTTTTTCTCAATCCAAAATAAATTCAATCTTTAATTTCTCCTAATAAAAGCTATTAATTTTGTCTTGCAAACACAACTCAGCTGGTAACTGAAGGACACTATTATACATGGGTGTGAGTTCAAACCCCAGACTCTTTATTTCTCTACATTTAAAATGTGTGAGCCACTTGAAAGAAAAAAACTATAAATTGAGTTGTTTAGGTTTTAATATGTTATTGTAGATCTGTTAAAAACAGACTTAGAGTCATGGTGATGTTTAATTAGTTGGTACGATCCCTCTAATTTCTTTCCCATTGTTTATTTTGTGTTATTGAATATTTTCAAGTAATAGATAAGTGGACAACAAAAATTACAAAATGAATTATTGGGCCAAAAAAAAATTATAGTGAAAACCAAAAAAATTAAAAATAAATTACGTGTACTGAGATATAACTTAATTGGTCAGTCCTTTAATTAATTTCTGAGTTTCAAGTTGGTCCCTTAATTAATAAAAGTTCTGTTTTGATCCCTTAATTTCATCTTTGTTTGCCAATTTGGTCTCATGCGGTTAAAATCATGAAAATATGACGAAATTGACAAACAGAGATGGAATCAAGGGACAAAATCGGAATTTTTATTAATTAGGGGATCGACATGAAACTCATAAATTAATTAAGGGATCAAATGTTTAAGTTAGGCAACTTAATTCCATACAAAACTCGTCCGGAAGTATGCTTTCGAAAGGGATATTTTCGTTAAAAAAAATAAAATAGGAGAGTTTTAAAGAACATAAAAGATTTGACCCAGACCGTCTCAACCCAACCCACTCACCAGCCCGATTTGATGACCTTCATTCTACTCAGAGATGTGCTTTTTTTGCCCCCAAAAAAAATGCTAAAACCGTTTGCTTCATAAACATCAAACGATTTTGTTTAGTTTTAACACCTTCGATAAATAATTACTAAAAGATATTTTTCAGCATAAAGAGTGATTGAGGGGGCCAGTAAAGCACAATTCATCAACTCAAACTAAAAGGTCCAATGGATAAAAACAGGTTCAACATATCTATACATGGCCTGGACCGAATTGCTCTTCTCCCATCCGTTTTTGCTCATCCCCGCTGAAAAATACACATGCGTGAGTTAACCCACGCTCGACTATTTTGACGGGAATGAACAAAAACGGATGGGAGAAGAGCCATTTCCCAGCATCCATACCTGCATCTATAAAACTTTTTTTTTTGTTGAATACCTGCATAAGAATTTCTTTTCCCAAGAGGGAAGAGGAAAGGGTAATTATATTGCAAAAAATGTCACTATATTTAAAAAGGGATGATTAAAATTGTGTCTCATAATTACAACAGAATTGATCCCCTAAAAAAAAACAACAGATTGATAAAAGTTGCAATGATATTTAATATTTCCTGGTGTGCGAGTTTGAATATTAATTTCCTATTTCTCTATATTTAGTGTTGTGAGTTTTACCGCTATATTATTTCCTATTTTTTTACATTTAGTAGTTGTGAGTTTTGGTGCTATACTTTTTGAAAGTAAAAATAAAAATTGATAACATAAAATATGTTGAGAAGGAAATTTTGAAGTAAATTTATGCAGGGACTAAAATTTAAAAACTATATTTTCGTAGTACGGAAAAAATGTAACCTTTAAATTTATGGCGATAATTTTTTTTATAAAACTATACTTTTTGCATCAAAGGGCAAAATATAAGTCCACCTTACCTAAAAAAACGTTGAAATATATCTTAATTTCCTTTTTTTTTCGTCAAGAAAAATATAGCTTAATTTCTATTTAAGCAAAAGTGAAAGTTCAAAAACATCATTATAATTTACTAACATGAAAAATGTGTTATATCAAATATAAAAACTTAATATAGTATTAAAACCTATCGATTTGGGTCACCTACCGTTTGTATTCATCCACCAAAGCTCAATAATATTAGGTGTGAAGGGATGTATTGAAAAAATCAAGTATGTACAGATTAAAGATAAATGAAGAAATCTTTCATATTTTTTGAAAGAGTCTTTTTTAAAGAATGATAAATTAAAGTTTACGATTAAAAGGTGTAAAAAACTTTGAAGTGTAAAAAACAATTTTCTCAACCAAATTACAACATTAAAAAAACTCTTCTCCCAACTCCATACACGATCTTCAAAATTACTCTATTTTTTTGAAATGTCATGACACACAACTACCCAAACCTCTGGTACACCCAAGAGACTAGAAATGTTTTGGTGAAATAATTCAAACTAACTCTGAATATTTATACAAACTCTTTACCTCTCTTTTTTCTCACCATTTGATGTGAGACTTAATGAATACCCACTTTGACACAACATATCCTCCCTTCATCTAAAGTTCCACATTTCTTCACTTTGTTGTTAACTTCATCTTCAAAGAGTAAAATAATGTTCTCATGACTAACAACCATATTTGTAGAATGAGTTTTCTTCATCTTTTTCAGCTTCTTTTTAAGACTTCACAAATCTTCCATAAATTTAGACTTGTGCATTGTCATAAATAGAAGTACATCGTCACATCAAACAAAGGAACATTCAACTTCGTTGTAGCCATAACTCATTAAAAAAAAATATATTATTGAAACTAAACTCTCTTCAGATGAATGATAGATCACACTAAACATATTCTCTCTCTTCCTCGATTGAAAACTTCTTTTTTTCCTCACTTGATCAAAACCTCGGCTCTGATGTCATTGCTAAACCATGAGGGGAAACCTCACTGGGTTGGATTGAGGGGCGGAGCCCCCCCCCCCCCCCCCCCCCCCCCCCCCCCAGCTAGCATGGGCACTAGCTCAGGCTCAGTTTCTACTTTCTTTGTAGCAAGCTCATCCATTACTAGAACCTCTCGCTTTTCTTGCGGATTTTGCCAAGGATTTAGGTTCCCAAGTAAATATAATACCTTCGTGGGTAATTGTTTCCTTAAGATTTTAGGATCCGCAAGAAATGTGCAATTATCCGCAGGAAGGAAGTAACATTATATGGAAAGTCTATAAAATTATCCGCAGGAAATGTGCAATTTTTAACCATGCTCTATAAAATTTCTGGCTCCGCCACTGGACTTGAATTGCCACATTTGGTTAAGAGCAACCACAACTGAGTTGAACACCACATCTTCACTCAAAACTTTATAGATCATCTCACTTACATAATGTTAAACCTCAACTCTTCCATCAAATGTGAAACTTTGACTCACATTTAACACATCACAATATCTTTCCCTCAAGTAAGACTCTTCCCTTCACATCACAATATCCATGTTTGCCCAACTTTTATCTCATTAATAATGGATAACACATAATTTTATCATAAATTCTTAAAATAATTAATTTTTGTCTTAAGTAATTAGAATAAGAATGAGTCTTTCTTATCCTGAACTTATAAAAAAAATCAGGTTCTCGTGCATTATGGTTGAGAGCACTTTAGCATTCATTGTTTTTTGTTGAGGCTATTCATTTTATAACGTTTCAAAAAAGAATGCTTCAATAAAAATATACATTCTCTTGCATCATACAAATATTGGTTTGGTTCAGGACATTTTTTTTATTTAAAGGGGTTTGGTTTAGGATATAGTGAACGATTGTGAATGTTATAAAATTCATATCCAAACCAGTAGAGGCTTAGTTGGTTTGGCTTGATTTGATTTAAATTCTAACAAATAAATGAAAAACCGAATTGATTTGAATTAAAATTTTCTTTTGATTGGATTGTCAATTATATCAAAAGCTTTTTTTCTTAAAGTAATTAGTAGTATATCAATAGCTAAATCTAATGGTTTACAAGTCAATCCAAATGCACCATTATTGATATTTGGTCAACTTTGATCTCATTATTAGCGGATAGTAATATATAATTTTAATGCGAATTCTTAAAATAATTAAATTTTGTCTCAAGTAATTAAAATAAGATGGATATAGTCTTTCTTATCCTGAAGTTATGATAAAAATCAGTTTTGTGTGCATTATGGTTGAGAGCACTTTCGCAATCCTTGTTTTTTTGTTGAGGCAGTCCATTTTATAATGTTTCAAAAAAAAATGTCACTAAAATAAATACACAGTCTATTACATCATAAAATTAAAGGTAAACCTGATCTTGTCTTCAACTTTTTCATCCCTTTTAGCTATTTGCTTTGATAATTCTTTTGTATGAAAAATGTGTCCTACCTTCGAGGAGATTACATTTAATAAATATTGTGTAGGAGCCACCTGAAAATGCTTTTTCACATGCTTCATATCCAAAGTAGTGGGGAATATACAGAGCTCTCCTATTCACTTTGTCATGGCGTTATGTAAAACACATACAAAAAAGTGTGCCTTTTTTCTGTTAGGTTATTGTATCCATGCACTTGTTCATAATATCATATCCCTTTTTCATTATTGGTTCAATTAAAAATCAATCTTGCGTCATGAAAAATAATTTCTGTAAATGAGAACCAATGACCCATCTTTTCTTTTTTCTCAAATTTTATTTTGGGGAATAGGTACCTTGTCACCTATGCCAAATGTACAAATCATAATTCAGACCTCTATTGAATTCTAAATCAGTTTAGAATCTTACATTATTTTCAAATGCTTTTGAATTATTGAAAGTTTTTACCATTTTGATCTCTATGTCGTACGCGGCTATGAATTTAATATAATTTGTTGGGTAACCTTACATTTCCGTGAGAAGACTATACAATTACAAGTATATACTTTTTCCTTCTAGGATTTTCTGTTTTACGTTCATATATAAAATAAATATTAGAGATCGAGGTCTTTATAAAGTTTTGAAAATACATTTTAAAAAATATACTGAATTTGAGTAAATATTTATTTGGGTCCTAGATTATGAGAGTAACTAAATCATTTCTTTTTTTTTTTTAAGAAATCAAAATGGAATATATTAACAATGGTGATGAAAACTCCCTAGTACAAGTTGTACCAAAGAGCTATCCCACAAGACAACTAGTCTTACAAAGTATTTACAAGATAATAAGGTCAGTCAAGACTTAAACACAATAAGGGGTCCGACCACCATCTCTGTGAACCGTGCACAAACATGGCTTTATTAGCTTTAAGCCACCATAACGAACGAAATTTAACTTGATCTAATAACCGTAAAATAGGAGTTTCTATGTATAATGAGTAAATCATTTCTAAATATATATTTTGCTCGCTAGTCATTTTGGTTCGCAAATACTTACATATATATATATTATTGATCCGTATAATTTCTTTATGAGCAATTTTTTTAATTAAAAAGTATAAAGAATATTCCGAAGCACAACCTATAACTAAAAATCTTCATACAACTTTCGATATTTTTATTTTTATAATTACAACTTTCGATATTAATTATACGGAAGGCACACAATTGAATTCGCACATAAATCAGAGTAAGACAAGCTAGTACTTGTATTTGTATCTGTGAACTTAGCTTAGTTGGTAGAAACATTGTATAATATATGCAAAGTTTGGGGTTCGAATCTCGGACACCACCAAAAAAAGACAAGCTAGTACTTCTACCCTCCTTATAAATGAACCACCCCGTGACAAAGATTTAACATGAATATTATATCCAAATTATTTACTCATTTTTTTATATTGTAGATGGTACATTTTTTGGTGGTGGTCGGGGTTCGGAACCCCAAACTTTACATATATTATGCATTGTCCCTGCCAACTGAGTTATATTCACAAGGACTTGTAGATGGTACATTAATTCAAGGACCCACAGTTTTAAAGTTTCCATAAATTCAAAAATTATAATGATATTCTCACACATTTAGGATAAAATGATTGTTCACTCCTTGACAAAAAAAAATATTGTTCACAGTTAATATTTGATTTCATCACTCAAATATAAAGTAAAAATTAAAAATATTAGTAAAACTAAAAAGTAAATATTTCCTAAAACTACTTTAAGAAAGGGAGAAAAAAAACATTAAACTTCAAAGTTAAAACAAATCGATTTTATTTTTTGTTTAATTGATGTCGACCATGTGTTTAATAATGCTTACTAGGTTAAATATCTAACACTTTTTTTGAGAGGAAATATCCAACTACTTACATAATTTAATATAATATTCCTAGCTTTTATGCGAAGGTGGTGGAGAATATATATAAAAATGGTGGCATGGATAAGGGATTGGTGCACTTTTTGGAACAATATATAATATGACTTTTTCTTCAAAATGGAAATACGATTGCGAAATTACTGAAATAATGGCTAAGGAAAATTGCCACAAAACTCCAACTTAATTCACACGGTGACACACACTACTCATTAGAAATTGAGTACTACTATACTATTAGTAGTAGTACTAGTAGAAGAGTGACTGAGATACCTAGGTCAAATTGCAAAGGTGTTCTTGTTTAATCATGACAGCATATTCTCCATCATGAAACTCATGCTTTCTTATCCACCGTTCATCCCTTCCTTTATGCCAAAGAAGTTAAGATCACAACCATCAAATGCGATTACACATCAAAAGGAATACTACTATAGTTAGTTGGCCAGTGTCATGAATTTTACCAATGGATATCCCAAAGAGAGTATCTCCCAAAACTTTTCGAGAATATTCATGTAAAAGTAATTAATTCATTAAATTAATGGAGGAGAGTAGTGGATTAAGTCTCCATCCATTGTAGTACTCCAGTGCATTACAGTAAGTGTAAAATTATAATGTCGCTGTGATATATTGATACAAGTACTATATATGGTCAAATGGAGAAGTACTATATATGGTCGATACTTCTCCATTTTTCAAAAGAAATGGATGTGCACATTACGATAGCTTTGAATTGAGCAAAAATATATGGGTGAAAATCCTCTTCATTTCATAAATAAATGGAGATTGTCAATTACTATAGTTTTGAAGTAAATATGTGATATTAATGTTTTCAATTCTTGAAATATATGCATTTATATCACATATTTACTTCAAAACTATAATAATTGACAATCTCCATTTATTTAAGAAATGGAGAGGATCTTGA
>Ga0228710_1011625_pt1 | contig 11277 bp, 5 predicted proteins | sample MedpolnodulmetaG_FD_177995 | JGI IMG/M metagenome (GOLD analysis project Ga0228710, IMG submission 177995) | Root nodule microbial communities from Medicago polymorpha collected in Santa Monica, California, United States - pink nodules | ecosystem: Host-associated > Plants > Roots > Nodule... | reverse complement strand
TTTGGTCTAGTACACCAAATGGATGATATGAGACATTTCTTTGTACTTGTTAATCGAGTTTGGATATGTTTTGATTTAGTTACACTTCATTCACTTTTTAGTTGTTGCAAGAGAGATAAACATAAGTGGAAGTTTAGTGAGATCTATCGGTGGAATCTACTTATTAAAACTAGTTGTCCTAATCTTCCACTTGTGTATATCTATCTCATGAAAAATAAAGAGTAGTTAAAAGGAGGAAATCCGGACTGGGTAGTCTAATGCACTAAAGCTCCAGCAGTTCATGAAATGGTCTCACCATTTGGTGTATTGTACGTAGCCTTGCCTTATTTTTTACACAAGACCGTTTTCAGGACTTGAACTTGTGACCTTTCAGTCACGGCACAACAACTTCACTGTTGTGCCAAGACTCCCATTAAGTGCATGAATACATAATCTACGGGATGAGATTCTCTCGCATTAGAATCTCATTGTTCAATTATTTTTCAATGACTTTGACTGCATGTAATAGAAATTAACGAGTGACTAAGATTTCACTACAAAAAAATTCACTTGAGAGGATCCGTTCCCATAATCTATCAATTTGAGCACCTTACCTCAACATTCACCAATTATTGCTAATAAACAAATAAAATATGAAGTGTCATCACTCGTAGACATTTTAAAGGCCTAACTTCACATTGTTAATTCATATAACAATCTGGTTTGTTAACCAATTCAAGCATAGAGGGTTGGTACTTCTATCTGAAAACATATTTTAGCATAACCATGGTATAAATATAATTTATATGAAAACAAATGAGGAATTATCCTGAAAAGCATATATACCATTGTAATATATACAAGATCATCTGTAACTTTTTATTATTCCTTTGTTGATGGAAAGATTGTTTAACATCAAACCATTAAAATATACACAAATCCAAGCGGAAGCTATGAAATTAGTCTCTGCTTACTTTCTTGCCATTCCTCGATATTAGCTTCGACTTTTGCTTGCACAATTGAATGAAATCCTGGATATGGTTCATAGCCAAATACCGTCTGGAGACCCTACAACAAACAAATAGCCTTACATTCAGACGTGATTATGAAGCACCGACATAGACGCCAAACATTGACAAAGACACTGGTAATAATTTAAGAAAACAGAAGTTATTGAACCACATGTGTTGGTGTCCGAAACCAACATGTGACAAACACCAGACACGTCTTTAATATGAAGTATCGGTGCTACATTGAATACATTTGAGCAAATAAAACTATATTAAGGAAAGAGCTAGTGGCTAGTGCTATACCAAACAAGAGAACAAACAATATCAGGAAAAATATAAAGAATTTTGGTCCAATACCTCAAGCAATACAAAGAAAGGAGCCATTACTAAGGCCTGGATGAGGTTATCCAAAAGCGCAGGTGCTCGTTTCTGCGGGAAAAGAAATCTCAGGTGCATATACGACAGGGTAAGTGAGGAATTGAGTTATTGTAGAAGAAACATACCTCAAAAACTCCATGACCAATGAACTGGCCTATCCAACATACTAGTTGAGTCACCAGAACAATCTATACATAACATGAGATTGTTTGAGAATTGAGATCAAAGAGCAAAAAGTTACGTTGATGTTTATGTATGCATCAAACAAGTATTTTTTCCATAAAATAAAAAAAAAAAATTATAAGTTTTCTCTTCTATTTTTTTAGATTGGTTATTAGTCATGTATTGCCTGTCCAAGAAACAATTGATGATTCTATACACAAGAAATTCAACAAATATTCAGGAAGTCACATAATTTCAAGATAAAATTGTAATTTAGAGGCAGCATGTAAAGAAATTGGCAAAATGATAATGATAAAATACACAACCTATGTAATTTTTTTTAACTTATTGAGATGGTGGAGGAGGAAGAAAAATGGAGATAAAAAAAAGGCTGTTAACAATATTCTCTTGTATAAATTGATGTTATATGTTCTGATATAAAATATATAGTGGGACTGCCATATTTATAAAAGAAGGCTCATCGACCTTACTAAAGGACACTGCCCCTGAGAGATACCTCTGGGGCCCTTTTAGATGAAATCTAACTCAAACCACTTCGCCTTGTCCCAAGACTCGTGCTTGGGAGGCTGTGGACCGCCAATATTATAATAAGGGCTTGCTAGCGCCCTCAATAAAGGCTCACCAGCCCTTCGGGGGACCATGGCCTTAAGAGGCGTAAACTGCCTTTCCTAGCTTCTAGAAGCTTCTAGAGCGCTTGCCTAATAACTTTGGGCCTAAGCTACTTAGGGCCCAAAACATGAAAACAAGCCCAATCAAGGCTATACATACCACCCTTGAGAGCATTCTCAAGGCATGACCTAAACAGTACTAAACCCTAGTTTTAGATATTGTACTCACTGCAAGTACAATAGTATTGTCTAACTCCTACATATACCAATACCAGACTCATAATCTCAATGAAATGAGAAACCAAATCATGAAATATAAGGAAATAGGAAACCAATCTTAAGAGATAATTTGAGATATACATAAATAATCCAAGATAAAATCATGATATTATGACTTATGAGATAACTTATATATTCTAAAAATTGTAAAGCACTTTTCAGAAAAGAGTTGTGCCATGATCTCTGAGTAAAACTACATGCAATAGACAATTTGCATGATGAGTTTATTATATAAGAAATTTAAGCATAATAGTTCTATTATCTGCTTCTCAGCCTAAACAAAAAAAATACAATCAGACCTCTGCCAGAATTTCCAACATCAGGAATGCAAATGGTAGAAACAAACAAATAAACCAAAGGATGAATAAAAGAGGGTTCAGGAAAACAGAGTAAAAAACGTGATTCAGGAATTAGCAGACATCAAAATTATATAACCACAATACCATGTTATACTAGAAATTCAATTTTTACATTAAACACTATCTTGGTATAAGACCAAATATTTAAGCATTATAATTATAATAGTATTAGTAACTGTAAGGATATAAGGTTCTAAATACTACATATCTATGTTGCAACATGTAGATATTATGACACTAGAATTTATCCTCTGGTATACTTGTTTATAGATTAAAGATCAAAATAATGAATGTGCCTCATGGGCATATGAGAATCTAAATCCACATGTAACTGCTTAAAGTATTATGTTTTGATGAGATTATAAGAAAGTAAATTCTGAACTCGTTGCAAGATGCTTTGAAATCAAAGGTATTTAGTATTTAGAACCTTATATCCTTACAAAGCTTCTAAATATGAAATACCTTCAAGAGCATATGAAATAGAAGCTAAAAGGTATTGTACTTAGAAGCTTAGTATATAAAGGTATTTAGAACCTCTAAGAGCATATGAAATAGAAGTTCATTTGTAGCTTGTAAGATGCTAATTATCAACATATGGAGGTGAAAGAGTAGCGACCATTCATACCACAAGTTACCAAAATAAATATCTTGGATAAAATGGAGATATACTACATGAATGTTGAAATGGATGAATAAACAGATCGATGCGCCAAAATCGGTAAGATCAGAAAGTAATGAATATGTAAAAGTTAGCACCAATGTCAAATATTGCCTATTGTAGTTTGGTCATGGAAGTAGAAGACCAATAAGATTTCAGACTTCTATTGAATAAGAGTTAATAAAATGGAGCATAACCTAATAAAAGTAATAGAGTAAGAAATAAGAGAACTTAAGGAGAAACCATTGCAAAGAAAAGCTTCACTCTAAATGATTTAATCAAAAAAATTGGCTTTCAAAATAAATCAATGGCATCTACTCACTCATTAGAAGAATAAACTGCCAAATAGTTTTCTTAACTATCATTCTCTCTCCTATTAGGTCTTTGGAAATATAGAAACCTAGTAAACAATCTCTAAAATATTCCTGTTAGTTTGAGAGGTGTTATGTTCCATGTTGATACTCCCTCTCCCTCTTAAACGGAATCAAATTCTTCCCTAAATCCATCCTATTGGTCCCTAAAGTTTAAAAAATGCATCAATTCAGTCCCTGAATGTTTTAATCAAAGATTGAAGAGAAGAAGGTGAATACACTAATTTGGTAGTATAATCCCTAACCTTTCTTCTTTCTCTACATTCTTCAAGTTAGTTTTTGCAGACACCCATTTTCTGGCTGGTGTCTCCTTCAATTATGGTTCTAGCTCAACAAGGGGAAAATGTTGCACGCTTTTAGTCCCTATACTGAGTTAACACCAAACTTCTTCCCTTTGTTGAGTTAACACCAATGTCATTGAAGGAGCCATTAGCCACTGAGATTAAACTCAAATACCCTAGACAAGAAAATAGATTATGGATTGAAGGACCAAATTGGTGTATTTATCATCTTCTCTTCGATATGATTTTTGAACGTTTTGGGAGAGAGGGATGAAACTGATTCCACTTACGAGAGAGAGTGAGTGCCAACATAGCGGTTAACAGCTCTGAAACGTTCCAAACTAACATAGGGTCAAACAAAATGGATGGAGAAACACTTTAAGGACCGTTTAGTAAGTTTCTATACTTCATGGACTAGATTGAAGAGGGGGTAATAGTTTGAAGACCAGAGTGAACTATTTCATTAGATTAGATTAAGTTCAGGCCATACATCTAAATTTACCTTTTGTCCACATTCCCATTAGATTAAGTTTAGGAGACTTCACTGTAGCCACAGATGCGCTTACGGTGGCAAACTGTGTTAACGAAAAGAATAGGCTGATGGCGATTGAGGCAGTGATCCATGACTGCATACAGATACGACCTAGAGTGGGGAATGTTAGGGTCACTTACATTAGGAGAAATCATAGCTATGAAACACATGAATTGGTGCAAGAAGCCAGAGTCAATGGCTCGTTCTTTAGACATAGCTTAGTGAGAAACAATAAACTATTTCAATTCTACCCCTACCTCAAACAATATAGAAACTAATTTCATTTCACTTCCTACAAATTACTTATTTGATGGAAGTCAGACAATTTCTTTTGTTGAAAGCTCGGTATCGACCCAAAGAACGACTAATCTAGGGGACCAATCCCAAAGTCAACTAGCAGGGAGCCCAATTGAAGCCAGAGCAAAACCCTCTATGAATCGGTGTCAGGTCAAATCATACAATTACACAGATACAATAAAGACAAGAACAAGAAAACATGTTCCTGTCTCTAACATATGAAAAACAAACATTGACATCACTTTCAAACAAAAAATGCATTCAAAAAGGTACAAGATTGTTTACCTTCCAAGCAAGAGACCACCCAAGTTGATGAGCAACAAAACAACTACCAACCCAACAAACAACACAACACAAAGCAGCCAAAGAACCAGCTTTCAGATCCAAACTAGCATAAAAAACAGAGTACACCAAAGTAACCAAGAACCCAAGATTCCAAACCAATACAAAATTGCACCCAAACAGTAAAAACTCGAAATTGGGAAGGTCGAAAAAGGGAGGGGTGAAGTAGAGAAAAACAAGGGCTGTGAAGAAAATTGGCCAAACGAATAAAAGATGAATTGCTATGTTAATTGGGTTTCTGTGATATGATCCATAGAAAGCGAAGTGCTTTTCAAGATCAAATAATCCAGTTCTTCCCATATAGAACAGAGAATTTTTGGGAAATTGAAGGGTTTTTTTTTTTTTTTGTGTGTGGAGAATTTGTTTGGGAAAATGGAATCAAAGGATGAAGATGAAGGTGAAAAACATTACATTAGAACATGTTACTTTTGTCAAAGAGAAACGACAACGAGTACGAGGAGGTATAAATGTTGGAATTGGGATGATTGGAACCCGTAAACAGGGTTTGGTATAATCAAAAAAATTTAATTTAATTTATTTATAAAAAAATTATTTTTTTTAAAACTAACATAATTAAAAATGCTAAAAATAATCGTTTTTTTGTCCGCGTGAGCTTAACTCAGTTGGTGAGAATAATGCATAATATATGTAAGGTCTAAGGTTCAATCCCTGGACACCACAAAAAAAAATTGGTATTTTAAAATTTGGGAAAATACAAACCTAATCAATTTGAGTTTCTTAAACAAATTTAGGATAGGTTCGGGCATGTACCCGTGAGTACAAGATGTTCCCAAATGCCATACCTACCAATTATCTCCGATGCCAGTAACTTAGTTGTCCATAGTCATATTCAATAGTTCTCAACCTACATGGTTGGTCTTTTGCTGTGGTTTTTTGCGTAATAGACTAATAGTTAATGAGAGTTTATTGTTGCTTTCTCTCTTGACTTGGGTAGATGTTCTGTTGTTTAGGTCGGGTTTTTGAGTATCTTTCGTAGTATAAGTCTTTGTATTTAATATGGACATCTATGAGTTTCTCATGTGCCCTATGCAGTTTGGATTTTAGAATCCGAACCGCATAAAAATCTCATAAAACCTTCAAAAACACATTGAAATATTTCAGATGTTAGAATCCGAATTGGGCGTGCGAGAACCTCATATGGTGGGAAAAGTAATGACGACTCTAAAGTTGCTATCCACTTTAAGGAGAGTGGCATTTCTTTGACACATCCTTGTTATGGTACTGTTTCTCGTATTTACTCCCTTGTTAAAAGGAGATCGATGGTTAGATGAGCTCATATTTTAAGAGGAGAAATACTTGGTTAGCCACAACATTATATATTACATGTTAGACACACACATGAAATTAAAAAGAATAAAAAGAAAAGAACTAAAGTGATATTGATTTATGTGACTATTTTATTTATCTTTTAATTTTTTGATTTATGTGTGTGCGCCTAAATTTTGTGCTTAAATGCTTATGCCTACGTAAGATTATCTCATTTTCATTTTCAGGGAGCAAACCAGGTGATTGATGCTTTACTTAAGCTTGGTATGTTTCTAGAATATTTGTTTAGGATTTTTAACTTTGTTCCCTATTTTTTTTCTGGGTCTATCTTAGGAGACTCCATTGGGATTTGTTTCCCTAGAGGTTTTTAGTTTTCAATTAAGGCTCTAAGCCGCCTTTATCCATCAAAAATGAAATTTATTAAACAACAACACCCAATCCTAAAGGATTTTGTTTACGATTAGATGTGGGAGACTCATTCTTCAATCTAGATTGGACTTTACAATCATCAACCAAACCATGTAATAAGTCAATCAATTATGTTCTTTGCCAACAAAAATAAGTCTAGAATTGCATAACCAATGTCTAAGTACCAAGTTTTGGAATTATCCAACACTAAATTTTTTTGTAACCATTAGTATGACATGATCATCATCTCAATCATCATATTGTGTCATGTTTGCTTCATTTCTTCAACCTCCTTCCATGTTGTAGCATTCATCCACAAAATCCCCACATCTATTGCAATTGAAACATTGTACCTTATTTTTTAAAATATTTCTTCTTGCCATCCTTGTTTTTGATTTGACTCTCCATATCCTTTCAATAAGTTGGAAACGTGATAATTCGAGTAAAGAAAATTGCTATCTTCTCCGATGACTCTATTTGCATAAATTCATACTATTTTCTTATTATCTCCAACTTCACCTTCTTTAGTTTGTGTGCACCTTCATAGCAATATTCTAATATATTCCACGCTTCCTTTCAATTATATATTTTTTTCAAAAGAACTCTTCCCTAAACTAGGAATATCCATATATTGATGTAACAAGAAGGGGCTTTATTATGTTTCTTTTTAGTTTATTTATGCAGTCTTTTCGTCATCCATAACACCTTTACTTGGTGCTTGATATCCATCTTCACAACCACGTCCTTGTAACTGAAAATGATTGACATATGAATTTGCCATATGTCATGAATATTGTCATCAAGTACTAGATATTGTGTAGGGAAGTTATGATTCGGTCTAACCATGGAAGGTTCTCTATTGGTAGAGAATAAACACTCACCTATATCAATTTTTCACACATGAATTCTTGATACAAAACCAATTTTTACTGATAACATTTGTTAGGGAACAACCAGGTGAACTCACACCTCACACACATAAAGAGAAGAGAAGTAGTATACCAGAGAATTGTAGAATATTGCACTGATTTCGTTCACAATAGCTTCACATTGGTATTTTTATTTAAATATCTGACGGTGTAACTTGGCAAGTGCACCAAATCGTATCAAGTAATAAAGTAGTGAGTTAATCGTCTTCACAATTCAACTCGGTAATTAACAGAAATTATTTGAAAAGCAAATAAAAGAAGAGATTTGAAGGTGGCTGGAGGATTTTAATCGTCCTACCTAATGCGAGATTATGTTTGGTTGATTCATAAGTGTAACGACGATTAGGGAATCCTTGAATCCCTCCTTCGTTTTTGTTAGAAATTAAATCGAGTAATCATTAGTTTATAACTTGCCTTATGTTTGGATTTAAGATAGTACAACATAACCCCGTGATGAATTAGTGGCTGTTTATTTTAATATACCTGCATTTCAATCATTTACAATTGCGGGGTTCCCTTAAGACGAGTTATATCCCTAAATTCATACTTAGATTCAATTATTTTAGAAACTAAACAATTCACTACTGCCTTGCTCCAATGGAATTCGGGTTGTCAATCCTATTGGATGGATATAAGATACGGTATTAAAACGGACATATATGAATTAAATCTAACTTTAGATTATAAACTGAATAAAAACTTTATTAATATAATCCAACAAATATGAAGGGGTTCATCGTGGAACTCTAATCAAAGAGGTTTAGTCATTCATGACAATCAACATCATTACAAAACAATAGAAAAACATACCTTAGAGAGAACAAGAGGAAGATGAAGATCCTCTGTCTTGAAGCTCCTGATGCTTAACCCTTGCCTCATACCTCTAGCTTTTTGAATGAATAAAAGAGTGTGCAATGGTCTCTATTTATAGTGCATCATTACTTATGAGTTAAGAGAGTGAAAATAGAGGTTTTCACCAAAAACAGCTTGGAAAACAAGCAAACAACAATTACTGCTCGTTCTCATGCACATGGCTTGGAAAACAAGCAAACAACAATTACTGCATATTCTCGTGCACAACGGTGCATGGCTCATGTGCAAGGGCGTGTGTGCGAATTTTGCAGTTTTCGACCCTTTTTCAAGCTTTCTTTCGTCTTGCAATGCCTTGGAACTTCAAATGACTTTTCTTCACTTTGTATTGTCTTCAAATGTCTTCTATAAACCATTGAACTTCAATCTTCATATCCTCGATCCTTCACTTGATGTCTTGTTTTGCCGATTTACATGATTTCTCACTAAAACGATTCAAAAACACATGAAGTTGGATGATTTAGGATAAAACTGAATTATATCGGCTCGAATAAAAACAATACAAAGTTTTTGTCAAACCATTGACAAAACCAATAATTGACTCATGATTTGCCTTCAAATAAAAATAAAATAACTAAAAATATAACTAAAAACATCATATATTATTCCATCATCAATATCACTAGTAAATTCATTTTTAAGTACAATATGATTAATCAATGCAACTAAGTTTCTATCTGACTTAATTATTGTAACACCCTAATTTCACTTGACAAAGATTATGTTAGGATGTGTTCGTAATTATGTGTGTATGAGTTTTGATTGTATTTCAACTACTTAGATTTTAAGGATGTAGTCGGAGAAAGATTAAAATAAGTTAAATTAACCAAATGTGAAAGAAAAAAGAAATAGTTTTTTTTTTTGAATCAGAAAAAAAAAAACAAGTTTAGTTTTTCTCATTGTATTTTGTTTTCGTTTTGAATAGTATGGATTTGATGTAAATATCTTCTACATGAACATTAATAAAATGAGGTGGTTTTTGAGCTATCATTATTTGTGTACGATAGGAAAAAAAGGAACGAGCCCATTCCATTAATCCTAGCCAACGTTATGTGCTCGAGCGGAAATGGAAAGTCAAAGATTCTTAGTTAGCACTATGTGCTCTATGTGAAAATGGAAAATCAAAGATTCCTAGACAGAAATATGTGCTCGAGCAAAAATGGAAGTCAAATTTCCTAGATGACACCACCCTTCGATAAACGAATGGAATTGTGTCCTCGTGAGCTTAGCTCGGTTGGTATAGACAATGCATAATATATACAAGGTCCGAGGTTCAAACCCCAGCCACAAAAAAAACAACGAAGGGAATTGTTAGGTGAACAAAAAAATCCAAAGATTAAAAAAAATCCTAGCTGACACCATCCTTAATGAAAGGAATGGTTAGGCGAATATGGAATGGAGCAACACAAAAAGAATATGACTCCCCAATGTGGATAGACACCATGTAGCGGAGGTAGTCACACTGATAAGCATCTACCTCAAACCTGATCTTAACTTGGTAACATGGAAGAGAAGTTAAACCTTGGCTATTCCTAATGATGTCCATCAAAGAGCCCTCGACGACCAAACAAAGCCAAACATAATGTCCTTATAACAATCAAGAACCTTGGGATTTGCCCACAAAGGTATAATATACAAAAGTTTAGCGTACTAGTTTGTTATTAGTTATACTTGTTTATTTTCGCAACATAAAAACAAATTTTTTGGTAAAGATAGACAAAATAAATAAGAACATTGGTTCATCAAAACTGCCAAGAAGAATTGATCATTCATTAAAAATATTGTCAAAGTACATTAAAGAGTAGAGATAAAAAGCCACCAAGGGAAAAACAAATTCTAGGTCACAGAGGTTGTTGAAAAGTGCCTTAATTTTTTATTTTTTGCCATTATGCTATTTTGCGCCCACGTGTATGAGACTTGATGAAGGTATTTTTGGGGTTATTGTGTGATCATGTCTATAAAAAGGAAGTTTCAACACTGTTTCAAGTGTGGAAAAAGACAACCTTAGAGAGACCAAAAAAGGGAACCTTTAAAGAATTTGGCTAAAGGTTAAGAGCTTTTGAAGTAATTTCTAGGGTTTGGAAACACCATTCAAACACCTTGGGTGTGAAATCATTGAGTCTCTTGCCCAAATGAAGAGACTCGGACAAAGGGTAGAAATTAGCGTATATGGTTGAAAGATAATTTTGTTGGAACAAGCGTGTTTCACAAGTCACCTATTGAATTTTGACAATAACAAGGTATCAAAATAATCAGTTGGATATGCTAAACAATTTGTTCAAGTGTGCAGGATCAATAATCAAAGTACTATTCTTAGAGATTCTGATTGAACAAGTTCAAGAGCAAAAGAATTTATTTGAAGCTTAAAGCATCTGGAAAAACTGCGTCTGAAGAACTGCATCTGAAGAACTGCGTCTGAAGAAACGAGTCTGAAGAAGAGCTCCTGAAGATACGTCATCAGAAGCGCTAGTTATCAGAAGCAAGAACATCAGAAGCGCTGAACATC
>Ga0228710_1011624_pt1 | contig 11278 bp, 8 predicted proteins | sample MedpolnodulmetaG_FD_177995 | JGI IMG/M metagenome (GOLD analysis project Ga0228710, IMG submission 177995) | Root nodule microbial communities from Medicago polymorpha collected in Santa Monica, California, United States - pink nodules | ecosystem: Host-associated > Plants > Roots > Nodule... | reverse complement strand
TCAAATAGTTGTAAGTAAAACTTCCACATGAGAGATTGAAAGCAGGGAAAAAGCACAAAAATCGCAAAAACTAGGAAAAATTACAGTGCATTCAGTGCATAAATCGCCATAAAATATTTCTTGTGGTCAATTAAGATGAGATGGCAAACAAACAAAATCATAACAAGAGAGGAATTGATCACACTTCAAAATCAATAGAGTAATAAAAGTCAATAATACTCTCCTTGTTGATGCAGATACTATAATACCATTGTGACAGTTTCTGATATATACACAAAGACATGATCCAATACAAGGTCAAACTTTCCAAACATAAATGCCTATGATTATGCCTATACAATGACACCATATCTTTACATTAAGTTACAATATGTCAACATATCTTTACATTAATTTACAGTATATCACACAAGACATTAGCCTAAGAAACTGTTTCAATAGCTTGATAGTGTAAAACTGTTTCAAAAAATAAGAATTCATAATGATTCTTGTTTGTTAATCAAGTAAAAGTTAAAAAAAATACAGTGTTTGACTGTGCCAAACTATTTCAACAAATAACTTAGAAAAGTTAAATAAATCCGGTAATGAATTTCAGAAACAAATCTAATTAAAAGATTTGTTTCTTGTTCCTTGTTTCACTAAGCAATCATGTTCTGTCATTTTTTTCTACTCACTAAATAAAATCACTTTACTTTGCTTCTTTCATCACTATCATCATCCATATACATAGCCCACAAACCCCATTTCAACAAATTCAGATTTTGATAAAACATCACTACTACATAGTTAACTTAAAACATGTTAACTTAAAACATTTTCCACTGTACCAAAAGAACCCAAATCAAATTTTCTGAATCAAAAACTTGGCATCAAATCAAATTTAAAGCAAAGGTGGAGGATTACATAAATCAAAAAACCCAAATCAGAAACCCTAAAATTTTAAATCATAAATTAGCAGAAATAAAATCAATTTAGCAAAGCTGATTCACTAACCTTTCAGAGCAATAAAATCAACGGTGATGGATTGTGGATCGAGTGAGTTGGAATCTGAGCAATATTGGGTGAGAGAAGAATATGAATCACCGATTGTAGCACCGATTGGACCGATTTAAAGCTAGGTTAGGGTTTGGGAGTGACAAGAAACTTAATCGATTGTGTAGGCTAGGTTGGGAGTGTGAGAGCGAGAGTGTGTGAAGCCATAACGAGGAAGAGGAAGGAGGAAGGAGTGAGAAGCGATTGTGAGTTGGTGAACGACGACAAGCTGGTGAAGGAGTGAGTTGGTGAACGGCGACAAGCTGGTGAAGGAGTGAGTTGGTGGTGAGTGAGTTTGAGATTTGGGGGTTTTGGGGGAAAGTGAGAAAGCGGGGAATGAAATTTTGGGTGTAAATGAAATTGCAACGCGCCTTTTAATTCATTTAGCAAAAAAATCCTGCGACAGTTGCTCCAAACAGCCGCAACAACTGTTGCAAATGTACATTTTGAGGCAGTTACAAGGTAGGGGTCGCAGATGAAGTGTCGCAATTTGCAGTTTTTCTTGTAGTGGTATTCTATGAGTCGTTTGGATAGGTTCTTGCTTTCTCCTTCTTGGTGTGATGCGTGGCCAAATTGTATTCAATTGGCGACTCCAAGGGGCCTTTCTGATCATGTCCCTTTGGTTTTGCATGTGGACGAAGACGACTGGGGCCCCAGACCCTTTCGAATACTGAAATGTTGGGCGGATATACCGGGTTATGAGCTATGTGTGAAAGAACAATGGGCCTCTTACAATATTGATGGTTGGGGAGCTTATGTTTTAAAAGAAAAGCTGAAGCGGCTTAAGGGAAGCTTAAAAGAGTGGCACCAAAATCATTCTCAGAACCTGGAATCTAGGTGTGGCTTACTAAAGGAGCGGATGTCGATTTTAGACATCAAAGGAGAGACAACCGCTCTGGTGGAGGAGGAGGAGGACGAAATCCATGCCCTCTCTGTTAAGTTGCATTCATTGTCGCGCATTTAGACAAGTGTTTGTTGGCAGCAAGTGAGGTTAAGGTGGTTGCAAGAAGGAGATGCTAATACAAATTTTTTCAATGGTGTCATGTCTTCAAGGCGGCGTCATAATGCCATTTAGTTGTTACAGGTTAAGGGTGCCCAAATTGAAGGGGTTCATGATATCAGAAGTGCTGTTTATAATCATTTTGCGTCTCATTTCCGAAAATCTCATATGTTGCGGCCTAGAGTAGAGAATTTGCGGTTCCGTCAACTATCGATGGCTGAGGTAGGTAGTCTTATTCGGCCTTTTACGGTCGAGGAGGTGAAACAAGCAGTTTGGGATTGTGATAGTTACAAGAGTCCGGGGCCAGACGGCATTAACTTTGGTTTTATCAAGCAATTTTGGACGACTCTTAAAGAGGATTTTATGTGCTTTATTACGGAATTTCATCGTAATGGTAGATTGACTAAGGGGATTAATGCGACATTTATTGCTTTAATTCCAAAGGTGTCAAGTCCTCAAAGGTTGAATGATTTTCGTCCTATATCTTTGGTGGGTTGTATGTACAAGGTGCTAGCAAAGATTCTGGCTAATTGGTTACGCGTCGTTATCGGCAGTGTTGTTTCAGATGCTCAGTCCGCTTTTGTAAAAGGAAAACAGATTTTGGATGGTATTTTGGTGGCCAATGAGGCAGTGGACGAAGCTCGTCGTCTTAAAAAAGCAATGCTTCTTTTTAAGGTAGATTTCGAGAAAGCGTACGATTCAGTGGATTTGAGGTATTTGGATGATGTTATGAAGAAAATGAATTTTCCAACTCTTTGGCGAAAGTGGATGTCAGAATGTGTCGGTACGGCTACGGCGTCAGTGTTGGTGAATGGGAGCCCTACAAAGAGTTTAATATAGAACGTGGGTTACGCCAGGGAGACCCACTTTCTCCTTTTCTCTTTTTACTGGCAGCAGAAGGTTTTAATGTGCTTATGTTGTCGTTGATGGAAGCGGGGTTGTTTCATGGTTACAAAGTGGGGCGTGATAATGATTTGTGTTTGTCGCACCTCCAATTTGCTGACGATACATTAATTATTGGAAACAAAAGTTGGCTGAATGTGCGTTCTATGCGGGCCGTTTTGCTGATATTTGAGGAACTATCAGGGTTAAAAGTTAATTTTAACAAGAGTTTATTGATGGGAATTAATGTGTCTGATTCTTGGTTGTCTGAGGCTGCGTTGGTTTTGAATTGTCGTGTCGGAACTTTTCCTTTTATGTACTTGGGATTGCCTATAGGAGGGGATCCGAGAAAGCTGGACTTTTGGAAACCGATTTTGAATAGTATTCATTCTAGATTGTCGAACTGGAAAAGCAAATTTTTGTCGTCTGGCGGCCGTCTGATTCTACTCAAATCTGTCCTGTCATCTCTACCGGTTTATTTTCTTTCCTTCTTCAGGGCTCCCACAGGTATAATTTCTTCCATTGAATCTGTTTAAATTTTTTTTTTTTTGGGGGGGAGGTGAGGATGTTAGGAAAATAGCTTGGGTTGCTTGGGATTCTGTTTGTTTACCGAAGGAGGAGGGTGGGTTAGGTGTTAGGAGGATGAGGGAATTTATTGTTGCTTTGTCAGGCAAATGGGGTTGGCGGATGCTGGTTGACAGGAATGGGTTATGGTATCGAGTCTTAAAGGCAAGATACGGGGAGGAAGGGGGGCGGTTAAAGGAGGGAGGGACAGACAGTTCTGTTTGGTGGAGAATGATCTGCGGTATTCGTAGCGGAGTTGGTGTGGGGGTGGAGAATTGGTTTGAAGATAATATTCGTAGGGTTGTGGGTGAAGGGAGTAGTACTTACTTTTGGTTAGACAATTGGGTAGCACCGTTAAGAGTGCAATTCCCTCGCCTTTTTGACTTGATTATAGACAAAGAGGCGACAGTGAGGGAGATGGCGGAGAGAGGCTGGGCGGTTGGAGGTGGCGCTTGGGTGTGGAGAAGGCGCTTATTGGCTTGGGAAGAGGAGACAGTGGTGGACTGTGTGGATTTGCTGGCTAACTTTGTTTTGCAGGAACATACTACTGACAGGTGGCGATGGATCCTTGACCCCATCAACGGTTACTCTGTTCGAGGGACCTATCAGTACCTCACGTCACCTGCTTTACCTGTGGAGCGAGGCTTGTCCGACATGGTGTGGCTGAAGCATGTTCCTCTGAAGGTTTCAGTGCTCGTATGGCGACTTCTTCGGAACAAATTGCCGAGAAAAGACAATTTGGTCCGTAGAATGGTCCTTCAGCATGCTGACATCGCTTGTGTTGGAGGTTGTAGTGGCATGGAGTCCGCGGTTCATTTGTTTTTGCGCTGTGACATATTTGGCAGCTTGTGGCATCTCATTTATCAGTGGGTTGATATTTCTTTTATTCCCCCTGCATCGGTTGCTGATCATTTCCATCAGTTTGGTCAGTTGGCGGGTTTACCACGTTTTGCTCATTCATACTTCCAACTGATTTGGCATACTTCTCTCTGGGTCATTTGGAAGGAACGAAACAACAAGATTTTTCAGCACAAAGCACAGGATTTGACACAATTATTAGAGTCTGTTAAGCTGATGTCTTTTTTATGGCTAAAAGCAAAGATGCTTACTCCTGCTTTCAGTTACAATGAGTGGTGGCGGCACCCTTTTTTATGTATGGGTGTTAGGGTGTAGTCTTTCTTCTGCTTTATTTTTTCCTTGTGCCCTATGGTAACATACTCTTAACATTGTATTCCTTTTGAGTGGTTCTTTTTGGCACACCTTATGCGATTCGAACCACTCTTGTTGAGTAATATTTCATTTTGGTTTCTTCAAATTTTTTTTTTTATAATTTTATAATAGGGTTTAAAACTATAAGTTAATGAAATTGTGAATAAAAAATAGTGAAAAAAATGTATTTAAATTTTGATTATATTAAAATACCCGCAATACTATATTTTTTTTAGAAATGTGATAGATTATAATTTTCTTGCTAGATTGTTAGAAATTAAAAAAAAAATTGAGGAAGTAAAATGTAGATTTTAACATGAGAGGGGAGGAGAATGTAATTCAATCTTCTCTTAGGGGAGGGAAGTGACATATTTTCTAATATGTTTTGAATAAGAGAGGAAGGGAGTGTATATTTTATCATAAGAGGGAGAGGAGAGTGTAATTCAAGCATCTTCGAGGGGAGAGAAATGTAATTTACTCTAGATTCAATACATTGTGGGATTGCATAATAAATAGTGGGACTAGCTAAGAAAATGACTTCTCTTGCTAAAGCATGAGCCACCGTATTCGCTTGTCGCCTAATAAACTCGACCCTAAAGTTTGTGAAGGAAGAGAAAAATTGCTCTCGACACTCATCAATAATATTGCCAAATTCTGTGATATATGTCATACAGGAGTGGAAATCATCTCTCGTTATTTTAGAATCAAGCTCGAAATCTATGTTGTTGAATTGCATGTCTTGCATCCATTGAATGACATGATAAAGACCCAAAGCTTCGCCAACAACTATCGGATAAACTTTATCAAAAGACAACACTTAATGACAATTATTTTGAGACGGAGGGTGTAAATTAATAATGTAGTAATTAGGTCTTGATTATATTTTAAAGCCTTAAATATAGTTTTACCATGTCTATTTTGATTAATTCTGAATTTTAACCATTTTTAAAATTCATAACTCTAGCTCTTTTATTTTGTATTTTTCAGAATTCTACCCCTTTGACCATATTTGGACTCATTTTTGCTGACTTGGCAATGTATATGGATGATATAATATTATTGTAATATCCAAAAAAAAAAAACAAAAAACCCATAAATTTAGGTTTAAAAATAAAATAAAATAATCGAGAGCCTTTAAAATGTGATTATAAATATGATCCTTACTACACTATTATTAGATGAGTTAAATGACATTAGATGGAAACAGGGGGGGGTGTTAGCCTGTATTCTGGTTGATCTCTCAAGTTAACCGTTTTGGGAAACCAACGTTTATTTACTAAGAACTAGGGTAAACAGGGGGGTCATTTCGTTTTCAATTATTACAAGAGGAAGCTAGAAAGTTATATTTTATTATATTATTAAACAAACTATTAATATAAAAATAATATAAGGAAATAAAAGGGCCATCGGGAAGCTTTTGAAAAGAAAGAAAAAGAGAGGGAGAGATACCACGAAAAAGGAAAAAAAAGATCGTAACGAAGAGATAATACGGTCTATGTGAAGTCCGTTCGTCGCAACGAATAGATAATGTGGTTTATGTTCACACAATATGATAAGATATATGAGAAATAACGAGCCTATTAATTTTTTTAATCGTAGATGTGTTGGTAAATATTGTGCATGACTAACAATTGGTTCATGATGCACATTTTATCGAAAAACGTTATCTCGAATGTTGTAATTATTTTTTAACATATGAGTGAGTTTTCAAAAGATAAGAATTATTTTTTTGGCTTTTCATATCCACCTAGAAGTTTAATCTTTGTGGTAGATCTCTATCTGGATTGGTGGTCATTGTGATTTTAATTTGATGCGATTGTAAGAATAAGAGTTTTTCTTCTATTTTAAGTTGTACAAATGAGGAGATAGTTTATATACTTCATTGATAGTAAATTCGCATCATGGGATGCGATGAAGATATACGAGAAAGTGTTAAATTTCAATAGAATTATACTTTTGAAAAGTGTATATGCTATAGTAAATTAGGCTTGCCAGGCTAAACCTATAACGAGTCATTATTAGTCTGTGTGTCGGTCATGATCTGAGATTGGGTCGTGACAATTATGTTATTAACCCACCTATTTCATTAACATTAAATATTATTTGAAATAAAAAAGTATATGGAAATTTGGTAAATAATAATAATAATAATAATTTTTTCAAAACTCGGTATCCGATCTAAGGACCGATTAATCCGAAGGGACCAATCCCACCGCCCACTTGCGGGGAATAATAATAATAATAATAATAATAATAATAATAATAATAATAATAATAATAATAATAATAATAATAATAATAATAATAATAATAATAATAAATATAAAAATCCAGAAAGATGTATAAAAAATACCAGAAAAATCCTAACAAAATTACATGGAAAAACCAGTATTATTATTGGGATTTTCTGGTATTTGTATAATATTTTTTATTGTATCTTTTATGAGTTTTTTATTTATTGATTTTCTAGTATTTTTCTGTTTTTTTGTTGATATTTTTTTGAATTTTCATGTCCTTTTTTAAATCAAAATATTTTAATTAGGTGATAATAAAATGATATTGTATGATCCACGTAAGCACTACCCTCAGGGGTGGGGTGGGGTTAAAATCATTTTGAGTTTTAAAATAAGAGGCTTAAAATGAAAAATTAAGCAAAATAGGGGGTAAAATCACATTTAAGCCTAATTTAAAATACCTACTTATATTTAATTTTATGTTTATTAATAAAAAATTATTAATATATGTTTATTAATAATTTTAGTTAAAAAAAATTTTGTAAACAAAATATAATTTTAGTTAAAGGTAATTAACTTTTAAATTAATGGTAAATAACTATATTTTTTATCTCCTCAAAAAAAAAAAACTATATTTTATGACAAATTGTTTAATGAATATAAAGATGTGGTTAGAAAATTTTCAAGTTTCGGCAGTGGGATGAGTTCCATCATGGAGTAATCCATTTGGGAGGTCTAATCTTGAAAAAAAAATTAAATTAAATTTAATGTCTTATGACCGACTTTAGTATATTTGTCTTATGGCGATTGACGGATCCTAAAATACCTAAGCCAAATAGAAATAGCGGGACATGTCAAATATCATATTTATAACAGTGTTCCGTCTATGTCGAAGATAACTAAATATGAAGATTTGTCATCTATACCAAAGAAAGTAGATTTGACTTTCTTTAGACGCACCACAACATCAGCCATAAGAACTCCAAGTGCATTAGATGCATCTCCCATGAAGCCAATAATCCTCATATTTGTTGAAATCAGATCATCCATGTTTTTACCCAACTTTTCAAGGTCTGAAGTGACATAATATTTATAATTGTTTTACCATCCGCCGTAGCCGTTCCTATGAATCTGGAAACTCGGCTCTGTAAGCAGGGACGGATTCAGAAATTTCAGAAAGTGGGGTCAAACTTGTTTATCATAAATATTTATACAAAAATATATAAAACCATAACCATTAAAATGATAAAGTCATTATCATTAAGCAAAACATTGAAGATTACAAAAAATATATGAATGTATATCAAAAGACTAAAGACACTTTGTGATGAAGAATTACAATTGCTCTCTTCATAGCTTCATATTTTGAAAGCCTTGTACGATTTTTTTATTTTCAACACTATCAAATATAACTTAACTTTTCATCTTCTTTCTACTCGATAGCGAGTTAGTGACAAGTTTTCTTTTAATATTTTTTTTTGAAGCATTTGTTTTTTGTTTTAAATAAAATTCAAAGCCTAGTTAAAACCCAAATTAATTACTCCCTCTGTCTCTAAAAAAATAGTCGTTTAAGGTTTGTGCACGGTTATTAAGGACATGACTAACTGTATTGATTTCATTGGTAAAATTAATATCGGTTACTAAAATACCCTTATTAATTGTAGTTAGTGGAGTAGTTAAGTTGGATGAAATTCAATTAATAAGGGGATAATAATGAAAAATAATAATAAATGTTGCCTTGGTATTCTAAAGTGACAATTATTTTGAGAAAAAGAAAAAGTACGAAAGAGACAATTATTATGAGACGGAGGGAGTAGTAGATCTACTGATCCACTTTTTCAATGTATAGAGTAGTACTACTATTTTTAACAAATAAAATATACTCCATTCGTCCCAGATTAAGTGAGTCATTTGCTCATTTCACATATATTAAGAAAATTGTATAAATGAAGGGGAGAGAAAAATTATTTTATGTGCTCTTGTCAAGTATTGATGTATTCTCCATTATCATAATTGTAAAGTGAAATATATTGAATTGAGAATGATGAAAGTAATATTAATTAAGTTATAATTGAAGAAAGTAATTAATATTGTATTGAAAAGTGAATTGGTCAGTTATTTCATAATAATATCTATATCTATATCCTTATTTATTAATTTTGTTAGGTTTGCAGCAACTTAACCTAATAATTTTCCTCTAAAATGCTGCATTAGGTTAACAACAATTTAACCTAACAAATTCCATCTAAAATGCTGCACACCAATTCAACCTAACAAATTCCCTCTAAGATGCAGCAATCCTTAATATTTCTCCTCACTGATGAGCTTTTCATTCCTATCTTGTGTCATCGTTTGTATATATCTATTGTTTCTGTAGATTTTTTTGACAAGTTGTGGTACACTTATTTAATACGTTTACAAACAAAATACCCTAATTTCCATGCAAACTCGGCTACCCTAATTTCCGTGCAAACTCGGCTATATATAGCAAACCCTAAACCGTGTTTCTTTAAAAAAAAATCCTAAACCGTGGTAAATTACACAGACAGCAGAAGAATCATATATTTTGATATTTTGATTTTTGCAAATGGAAGGACGTGACCTTACAACTTTCCTCTCATACCACTGCTTAACTGGTATTCTAATTTAACATGCATTTTATCGATATGCATATTTTTTTGAGAATTGGAATATCCTTTTTGCGTTTTTTGTTTTCAGTTTAAGATGTTTACACCAATTTTGGTAGTCTTCCCATTTAGTTTTGTCGCAATTTCTTGGTCTATTATCTAAGGATTCAGACTGTATCGTGTAATGTCATGTCTTTTGAACTTAATCTGAATTTTGTTTCGTTCGAAACCTTATTATGCTGTTAGTCTTTATTTCCTATGCATACTTTTATTATTTCTTTCTTTGCAAGTAAAGTTGTGCAACTGTGAATGAATTTTGAGGTGAGAATCACCTTTCCATGGATCGGATTGCATATAGAGGAAGGGGAAAGTGATTCTGCAATAGTACTTGGTGGTTTTTTTTATCACTTATTCTTTTTTTCACCGTTACCAATTATATATTGCATTTTATTATTTGTATGTCAATCCCTTAACAATAAACCCGTGCGACGCACGGGTCAACAATCTAGTATATATAAGTCCTACTAAGTCTCCTACCCTAAACCCTACTTTTTTCCAAACCCTATTTTTTCCCTTCTTTTACAACAAAAATCCTTCTAGTGATTGAACCAGGTACCTCATGTTTCCAATTCACAACTCTTACCACTAGGGCATTACTGTTTTTGAAGATATGTGATTGCTTCAATGTTATGTATTTAACATAAATCTTGTGTCCTATTCCTTTCAATATCACATTCCCTAAATCATTTCACATCATCATGCAATTGAACCTAATAACAATAACTCCACCCTTTTTGGTGGGCCAAATTAATTTTTATGAAAAAATAAAGTTTGCAAGGAATTAAATAAGGTTTTCCTTTTCATTTTTATAGATTTATCAGCCTTTGCGGTTGGGATCAATATTTTGGTGAAAATTTTTGTATACATTTTTTCTTTTGATTTGTCTTTTTTATTGCAGTCTTTATTTTGTTTTTGTTGCTTTTTGAAGTAGATTGATAGCATAATACTGAATATAACAATAAAATTAATAATATACTCCCTCCGGTCTCAAATATAAGAAAAGATTCGTTTTTTAGGTTCATTGAATAATTGATGTATCTGCTTTACAATGTAGACCAGATGCATTAATTTCTCAATGAACCTAAAAAAAGAATCTTTTCTTATATTTGAGACCGGAGGGAGTAGTCAATTTCATAGTTATATATGAAGTTCTACAAAACCCGTGCAGGAAGAGATAAATTTCTTTTTTAATATCTATTCCTTTTCCAATCAATTCATTTAGTCTTCTAATTTCAATGCACAAGAATTTTAGTAGATATTATTATTATTTTTTTTATACCCAAAATGACTTAATTTTACTAAGGGCATATGATATTAATGCATAGTGAGCTCAATTATCCCATTTATTCATATATTCAATTATCCCACTAACAAAATATTTTATAGATCATAATGTGCCTCTAATTTTCATGTAGAAGTTGAAATTTAAAGAGAAAGATGGATGAGAAACAAACCAATGAAATAAAAAAAATTATCCTCAAATTCAAACTCTCGAAGAACAAATATTTGGAGATGTGTAGAAATGAAAAATAATGGATGAAGAGTGGGAGAAAAAAAAATGATCAAGAAATGAAATGGAGAAAGAAAGATGAGAAAGAGGCAAAAAAAAAAAAAAAGAGAAGAAAAAAAAAAAAGAGAGAAAAAAAAAAAAAAAAAAAAGAAAAGAGGGA
>Ga0228710_1011617_pt1 | contig 11287 bp, 13 predicted proteins | sample MedpolnodulmetaG_FD_177995 | JGI IMG/M metagenome (GOLD analysis project Ga0228710, IMG submission 177995) | Root nodule microbial communities from Medicago polymorpha collected in Santa Monica, California, United States - pink nodules | ecosystem: Host-associated > Plants > Roots > Nodule... | reverse complement strand
ATTTAATATTTTTTTCCTTAAAAAAAAAAAAAAAAAACCAATATAGATTGTTTTTAAAGAATTTATTTAAATCTTCTAAAACCCTCCAATATAATTTTTGAATCCCACCCCCGCTTCAAGTTGGAGGAATATTATAACTTATTCAATTTTCCTTTTCTCATTCGTTTTACCCAAAACCCTACGATACCCTCCTAATTTCTTACACAAACCCTTAAATGCAAAAGTTATGTCCCCATCCACATGCAAATATTCAGTGGGAACATGACTTCTAACATGGACAATTAATCAACATTGTTTTTGGACAGCAATTTTGCAAATTAAAATAATAAAACTATAAATTTTAAAAAAATTATTTTAATTATTTCTTCAGAATTACACATTCCCTGTAACATGATGTAAAAATATGTTTACAAGTGAGAGACACCCTACTTTAAATTGTCCGGTTTATATGGTTGATCAGGACAACAAACTGGTTTATGTTTTTGGGAGAACAATTTTAGTTTAATTTATGAACAATCAAATCAGGGCAAAATTATATGGATGGCCAAACACATACGTATTCACAAAGGCAATGGGAGAAATGCTTGTTGGGCAATTGAAGGGAAACTTGTCTGTTGTTATTGTTCGTCCAGCCATTGTCACTAGTACATTCAAAGAACCTTTTCCTGGTTGGTCTGAAGGTGTAAGGTATAATTTTCTTTTAGCTTAAATTTACTTTTAAAACTTAATCTCATTGTCTCTCTTAACCTTTCCATTGTAATGGATGAATAATTTTGGTTACACAATTATCTATTTTCATAAATAATTGTATAAACTTTTCCTTTTCACAATTTAATCTTTTAATAGTTTAGATTGTCATATTTATTTTGGTCACTCAATAATTTTTCTCAATTTAGTAAAAAAAAAAATCCTCGTTTAAAAATTACTTAAATCATCTTGTTTTTACTTAAAATATCTTCAATCAACTCAACAATTTATGTTTGTCACAATAAATTCAAAGTAAATTGTTGATAGGTGAATTCGTTAATGTCTTGGCGGTCGGGTCCATTCGTGGTTATCAAAATCTAGATTCAATGCTTGTCAACTTCCACACCTAATTTCCTTCAAAAAAAATAAACTTCCACACCTAATTTATTTTTTTACATTTTTTTTTAACAAACCAAAATGGAATATAATAGATCACCGAAGGTGGCTCAAATCGCACAAGATATGCCAAAAAGAACCACCACCAAAAAACAGTTACAAGTGTCTGTTACCAAATAATAATGTTACAGAAGAATGACAAAAATAAGGCTACACAAAAACACCCATGCAAAGTAACGGATTCCGACACCGGTCATTATAACTGAAGGCGAAAGTGGGCACATTTGCCTTTAGCCAAGGAAAAGACATAAATTTCACATTGTCTGCTAAATGATGCAAGTCAACGTTTTTCTGGTTGAAAATCATGTTGTTTCTTTCCTTTCAAATAACCCAAACAATTGCCATCCATAATACTGTCAGAAAAGAATGTGTAGACCGCGGTAATCCCACAAAGCGATCGAATGGATGAAGATGTGTTGTAACAACATCTGGAGCTATGAAAGAAATGCCTAGCCACTGAAACAAAAGATGTCATACCGTACCAAAATGATCACACCGAAAGAGAAGGTGCTCAGCGGTCTCAGAAGAGCCGCAACCACCTATACAAGACATGTCGTCATGATGAATGATTCTCCTACGTAAAAGGTTGCCTTTAGTTGGTAATCGATTGCGAAGAAGTCTTCAGACAAATACAAAAACCTTCAGCGGGATTTGCTTCTGCCACACATCGTCAAACAACCTGCGCTCAAAAGGAAGCTCCGGTGTCGTCAAATATATATACGTCCCTTTAACAGAATAGCCATTAATAGGGTCAAGAATCCACCGCTACCTGTCAAGAATATGGGCATGCAAAACAACATTATGCAACAGAGACACACATTCGGATACCAACTCCTCCTCCCAAGCCAACAAACGCCTCCTCCACACCCAAGTTCCACCGCCCTCAACCCATCCTCTCCTCTCCATCTCCTGAACTGTCATGCATTTGTCAACCGCTAGACCAAAAAGGCGAGGAAATTGCACCTGAAGTGGCACACCCCCTCCTAATTATTTATCCCAAAAAATGTGCTACCACCTCCACCAACCGCCCTACGCACATTATCTTCAAGCCATCCCCCCTCCAACAACCCCACTCCGCGGCGAATGCTAGAAATCATTCGCCACCACGAAGAACTATCTCTCCCACCCTCCTTTAGCCGCCCCCCTTCCTCCCCATATCTAGCCTTTAAAACCCGGTACCATAAACCATCCTGATTAACCAACAAACGCCAACACCACTTCCACAAGAGAGCTACATTAAATTCATGTAACCTCCTTACTCCTAAATCACCCTCCTCTTGCGATAAACACACAGAGTCCCAATCCACCCAAGCAATTTTCCTAAAATCCTCACCACCCCCCAAAAAAAAAATTAAATATAGATTCGATAGAAGAAATTATACCTGCGGGGTCCTTGAAGAAGGAAAGAAAGTAAACCGGAAGAGATGACAGGACATATTTCAAGAGAATCAGGCAACCACCAGACGAGAGAAATCTACTTTTCCACCTCTACAATCTAGAAATAATAGAATTCAGAATCAGTTTCCAAAAGTCTAACCTCCGAGAATTACCTCCTATAGGTAGCCCCAAATACACAAATGGAAATGCTCCCACACAACAATTTAAAACCAAAGCTGCCTCATGTAACCAAGAATCTAATACATTGACTCCCGTCAAAAGACTTTTATAAAAATTCACCTTCAAGCCTGATATGTGTTCAAAAATCATCAGCATCGCCCGTATAAAACGCGCATTGGACCAACTCTTTTCACTGATGATCAAAGTATCATCAGTGAATTGGAGATGAGATAGACACGTAGCAGAGGCGCCATTTCCCACAAAATAACCACGAAACAGCCCCGCCTCTATTAACGACACCATAAGAACATTAAATCCCTCAACAGCCATTAAGAAAAGAAACAGACACAAAGGGTCACCCTGACGAAGTCCACGCTCCATTGGAAATTCATCCGTTGGACACCCGTTCACCAAAATCCAAGTTGTGGCCGTTCTGATGCAAGTAGACATCCACTTCCGCCAAAGAGTCAGAAAGTTCATTTTATGCATCACCTTATCCAGATAATTCAAATCAACTGAATCATAAGCCTTTTCGAAATCAACTTTAAAGAGCAACATATCCTTATGATGGTGTTGTGCCTCATCTACCGCCCCATTCGCCACCAAAATACCATCCAAAATCTACTTACCTTTTACAAAAGCTGATTGTGGGTCTGGGACCACACTTCCTAAAACTACCTGGAGTCTATTTGCAAGGATCTTTGCTAGCACCTTATACACACACCCCACTAAAGATATGGGCCTGAAGTCATTTAACCATTGAGGGTTATCAACCTTTGGAATGAGTGAAATAAATGTTGCATTAACTCCCTTTGTCAACCTACCGTTACGATGAAATTCCAACACAAAACGCATGAAATCATCCTTCAACTCCGGCCAAAATTGCTTAAGAAAACCGAAGCTAATACCATCCGGTCCGGGACTCTTGAAACAATCACAATCCCAAACTGTTTGCTTAACCTCTTCCAACGTAAACGGATGTGTAAGAGACACCGACTCCACCATAGACAACTGGCGAAATCGAAGCTCCTCCGCCCCTGGTCGCTCCGAATCAAAGACTTTGTACTGTGTAGAAAAATGTTGAAAAACGAAGTCACGAACATTTTGCACTCCCTCAATTTGAACACCATTAACCTATAGCATCTGAATCGCATTATGAAGTTTCCTTGATGACATTATGCTATTTAAGAATTTTGTGTTAGCATCTCCCTGTAACCACCTCAAACGCGCCTGCTGCCAACACATACTTGTTTGAATACACGACTTAAAATGCAAAGACTCGGAAAGGTCGTGAAGCTCAACCACTTCCTCCTCCAAAAGAGCGGATGTCTCCCATTTTGTGTCTAGGAAAGACATCTGTTCTTTCATCGTATTGCATTTACCTTCCAAATTATGCGCATGTTGTTGATGCCAATCTTTCAAATGTCTTTTAATGAGTTTTAGCTTTTCTTTCAGGACAAAATCACGCCAACCTTCAATATTAAAAGAACCCCATTTTTCCCGAACAAACTGAGCATATCTAGGGAAATCCGCCCAACATTTTAACATACGAAGAGGTTTAGGCCCCCAATTATCCACATCTACTAACAAGACCAAAGGGACGTGATCTGAGAGACCCCGTTGGTTAGCCACCTGAAAGCAATTCGGCCAAGCGGAACACCAATTTACCGACAGCAGATACCTATCCAACCTACTCATCGACTGACCATCTCCACGGTACCAGTTGAATAATCTCCCACAAATCGGCAAGTCCACCAACAATCCATCAGCTATGAATTTATTAAAAATTACCATGTCATGTTGACGGAGAGTTGAACCTCTGAGAGACCCCGTTGGTTAGCCCCCAGAAAGCAATTCGGCCAAGCGGAACACCAATTTACCGACAGCAGATACCTATCCAACCTACTCATCGACTGACCATCTCCACGGTACCAGTTGAATAATCTCCCACAATACCAACAATCCATCACCTATGAATTTATTAAAAATTACCATGTCATGTTGACAGAGAGTAGAACCTCAGCCCCTCCTTTCCTCAATTCCTCTAACCGAGTTGAAATCACCACAAAGACAAAGATTAGCATTACAATTAGTTTGAACAAGATGCAACAACCGATCCCACAACAATTGCTTCCCCGCCATATCACATGGAGCATAAACATTAGCTATAATAAATTCCTGACCAGTCTGAAGAACCCGTCCACGAATCACCAAAACATGAGAGAAACTAGAAGTGGACCATACCTCAACACAATTACGATCCCACACCGTTATTAGACCACCAGAGACTCCTAACGAAGGTTGGTAAGCTTAGATTCTTATAAACATAAAACAAAAGGTTTCTTTTCAACTACCAGCCTCCGAACCTCACTTCGCTTCTCAAACCCTCCTAACCCCCTCACATTATAAGTAATGATCTTCATTGGGACCAATCTACACCCCACAACACACACACCAACCGCCAACAACTAACAGACAGCACCACTCCCACCTGACCCCCCCTTTCGACAAAATCCTCCCCACCTCCGCTCTAAGTTCCCGTCTACCTTCATTTGACAAGACATTAAATCTATTTGAATTATCACATTTATATTTCACACCAATCAAGTCCCCAATACCACACACATCCTCTTCTATCGCCTTACTACCACCTTGTAAAATCGCCCAATGCTCCCAATCTTTATTTACTGACAAAATTGAAGTATCAGAAGTTGTTTTGGAGCGAGGAGATCTTGCCACTCCCTTGGATTTATTTGACTGAGATAAAAAACGAGCTCGTTGGTCCTTTGCTTGCTTCTTCAAAAATTTTAAAATTTCCCTTCTATCTTTTTCGGGCATTCGAGCAACTCTTTTCAGATTACGAGAAGAATGTTTGAACCCAACAACAGATTTTTTTCTTACTTGCTGTAGCTGAAATAACCTTTGGAACATTACAAGTATGTGAAGATGAACCTGGTAATAAATGAGCTGGTAGCACTGCCGCGGCAGTATCATGTGAAGGAGTATTATTATCATGAAATGAAGCATTTTTCAAAACAGCGGTCCCATTCTCCTTTGAGTTAACATGCTTCTCGGCATCAATAGGTACATCATTTGTGTGCCACTCCTTGTTCAAACCAGCCATCAGCGCATCAACATCCCTTCCATCATGTTCAAAGTCGTGGCCACTTTGTTGTTGGGAACCATCAATGTTTTGCTCAAAGTCGATAGCTTTGTTAAATACAGTCCAAACGTCTTCATTATTACGACTCCGAAGAAAAAGTCTGTCACCACCCATCGGAATAAATTCCACATTAATAAAACCCGCGTCCTCCACACGTTGTTGTATTGATAAAGATGTTTCCCCCGTAACTATCGTCGCCACCAACCCAGAACCTGCCCAATCACGGTCTACTGGATCAGACTTATACTCAAGCAATCCCTTAGAAGGCGTCGGAGCAACCGTCTTAAGCTTCGAAGGATTATTCATCTCTTCTTCAGACACCTTAGTTGTTTTACCGTCCTCATCAATGTTCAAAAAAATAGTATCATCCTTCTGCTTCTGCACCTTCGGCCTCCACTCCTCCGCCTTCTTCAAAATTGGTGAATTCCCCACCTCCATCAATTTCCTACCCACCGTCAAGTTTCCTTTACAATTTAATTTCATGTCTATACATGGACTTGCTGGATTGTGCAAGAGGTGCATAATTCTTTGCTCCAGATTTTGATTTGTGGCCTATTTACCCATTAGGGTTGTTATAAATTGCTCATTTGGATTTTATTTTTTATATATATAACACTAGATCAAGTTTTATATCCTTCAGTTTTTTTTCATTTAAATATCCTTAAATGTTGCAAATCCTTCTGTGCTGCCCCACTTACTTAAAAAGAAACTAAACCAAGTAAAATCCTTTCTTTACTTAAATTATCAAATGAAACAAAATCTTTTAAAATCAGCATATGGTAAGTTTTATCCTCTTACAATTCTCAACTTCACATTCTCCAAACTTTCATTCTACTTTTAACTTTAGAACTTTCAATGAGGTATACATTTTTAGGTAAATGAAAATTAATAGGACTTGATAGAAATAGCCCCTCTATTCCAAATTTCATAAACAAAAATAAGTTAGGAAAAATTGATGTATTTTGTACAAATTTTAGGAAACGATCAAAATGAATTTTTTCGATGACCAATATTATTCTCTTTATTTTTTTTTCTTTTCAATCAAGAGAACCAAATTTGAAAATTATTTCAAGGGAATTGGTAACAAGTGCCCTTAGGGCACACTTGAGAAGAAATTTAAAGTAGAAATTTTATCTTGGAATTTGTGTATTCAACACATTGAAACATCAAAAAACAATTTTTCCCACTTGAAAGTTATCAATTATTTCCATTTTTGAATCATTAACAAGGACACTTGTTAGCAAAACCCTTATTTCAATCATATTAATTTTCATTTACTTAAAAATTTGAGGACTAATTTTTATTGATGTTTGTGGTTGTTAATTACAGGACTATTGACAGTTTAGCCATAGCTTATGGGAAAGGAAAATTAACATGCTTCCTTGGAGATCTTAATGCAATTGTTGATGTGGTGAGGTTCTCCATGAAACCATTAGTATTTATTCCTAATTATAATTTCTCCATTAATTGTCTAGTCTCATCTTAAATGCCACTTATTCAATAATCAGATACCAGCTGACATGGTGGTGAATTCAATACTAGTGGCCATTGTAGCTCATGCAAATCATCCTAATAACAATGCAATATATCATGTTGGTTCCTCTGTTACAAGACCTCTCATTTATAGTGATCTTCAAGAATTTGGCTTTAGACATTTCACAGCAAAACCATATATAAACAAAGATGGAAAGCCTGTTAAAGTTGGTAAAGTTACAGTGTTTAGCAACATGGACAGCTTCAGAAGATTCATGTTCATTCGCTACCTTCTTATGTTAAAGGTTTCTAGCTAGAGTCAATTCTATATCTTTATATTTTTTTTAATGACTTACATGGTTTTAAATTGCGGTCACACAATTATGGTGCGAGTTATATATTGTGGCAAAATACGGAGAGAAAAAAATGCAACCTGATACACTCAAATTCGCAGTCGGATACCGTTATAGAGACCGCGATTTGAAGCCATGATCACTAACTCACCATCACTAAATTTTTCTTTATTTGAAATTTTTACAAGGATAAAAAGTAGTTAATTTTGTCTCATATGTACTTTTTGCACTTGATAGGGACTTGAGCTAGCTAATACTGCACTTTGCCAGTATTTCCAAGGGACATATCTTGATCTCAAAAGGAAGATCCAGATTGTTATGCGGTTGGTAGACCTTTACAAGCCTTACCTGTTCTTCAAGGGCGTGTAAGTATTATTATAATGACTATATGCTTCATACATGTTTTGAATCAAATATTTGAATAGATATGCCAAATTAAATACTTTTAAGTGGTGGGCATTTGTTATCTAACAAGTCAATTTCATAGACTTGAGTTAGACCAACATAAATTCTAAGGCAATAGTTAAGTTTCTCAAGAGTCTTTTTTTTCTTTTTCTTTTTTGTTCATCAAAGTAACGTCAGTCTGTAGAATGACAAATTTTTAACATCATTTACAGTTAAGAGTCTCATATTTAATGAGATATGACATGAAAATATGTTAAAAAGTAAGAGGCATCCCTCACCATATAAGCTAATTTAGCAAGAATTCTGCTTTTTACCCAATAAAAATTGCTCGCTCCCAACTGAAAATTAGGAGGGTTTAACAACGTGAGAAGCAGTGCAAGAAGCTTCTTTTGTTTTGTGTTGTGGATGAAGTGCTGCAAAAATTAATGTCCAATAACGCGTGGCTTCTTGTAGACAAAAAACATATAAAAGTATGGACAGCACAATGCATTTATTTGTATGGACAACACAAATCACATATCCTTATTATACATATCCACTTTTTATATGTCCTTATTTAGCCTCAAATCACATATCCACGAAATGAGTTATATATCCATTTTTGAAATTTGAAACCTAGCGTAAGTTAACTCACGCAAGAAGTATAAGGTGCGTGACTTAGCTCATGCAGGGGTATTTTGGTCATTTCATTTGGGAACAAGTAAAAACTGTTGGGTAAAGGGTAGAATTTGACCCAAGTGGCATGTACCCAACCCAAATTATGAGATGATATCAGATACCATCCAAGATTTATTTGATTACCTGTTGTAAGGTCACTCAGGACATACTTCATATGTCTAGTCCTGAACTTTATAAATGAGACACATCCCTCGTCTTACAAATTGATATTTTTAAAGGTTAAGTGATTTTGTACGAGTTGTGTTAAATTCAATAAGAATTCTAAAAAAGTATATCTTAGATCTATTGGGTCACCAAATATTAGGTGATATATAAATATGCTTCGTGTATTATATATCATTACTAGCCGGCCTTGAGGAGTTGATTAATCAGGGTTAATTTAAATTGTAAGTAGTTAACTATTTATAATATTTGTTTAGGTATTAAAAGGTTATGTATCCTGAGCTGCTATTATTTAAGCATATATTCGTAAGCTTAAACATATTGTTTGTGGCATGCAGATTTGATGACATGAATACAGAGAAGTTGAGAATGGCAGCAAGACAAGGTGGAGTGGAGACAGATTTGTTTTATTTTGATCCCAAAGTGATCAAATGGGATGATTATTTCTTGAACATTCACCTCCCTGGCGTGGTTAAATACATTCTAAAGTGATACCATATAAAATGATGAGATACACATATATGCTTGAAGAAGAGGAATGCTAACAATACTTTTTTTTGAGCACTCTCTAGCATTTATTATTTTATTAGGTGAAATCAATATATGTCCTACCATTTTATGTGAGTTTCATTTCTAAATTGTAAGTCCAACATTAATTTAATTTAATTAAATAATGAGTGTTAGAGAGAGTGTTCAAAATAAAATGTTATTAGCATTTCTCCTTGGAAGAATATTATTAAGTTCAAATTTGTGCTTGAAGAATTACATTTGTGTTATTTGTTGCTTGATGGTAGTCTAAATTGTGTTATCTAGCTGCCAATTATGTTAATTTAAAAGGTTTTATCAATATTGATCAAGTGTATTATCAAATATTTATCAATTTGTTGCTTGACAGGATCAAATGACCTCTTAGAACATCGAAGGAAATGCATTCACTAATTGCAATAATGTTTTAGTGGCTGATTAATGCAAAAAAATGTTACAAACCGACTCTCCAAGGTGGGTGGCTTCATCAATGCATGTAGAGGTTACACATTCATTTGCTCCTTTAATTATCATGGCTGAATAGTTTCAAGAGTTACGCTATCATAATTCAGCTCCATCTAACCTCTCCATTGTGCTTCTTTAATGTGATGTTTCTTCTCTTACATCAACTCATTCATCAAAATTACGTCATCCGCTTCATGCGTATTTTACACTAAGAAATATGCCGAATCTGATATTGAGTCTAACATAAGAAATTTAGGAAATATTATAAGCTTTCCAACGCATTAAAGATCGTCTTAATCAGACATTCAGAACACTAGATATGACAAAAATAAGACAGTCGTATAATCACCTATGAAAATAACACTTGAAATCAAAACTAATTTGGATCATTTTATTCGATTATTAAATTAGCTCTGGTAGAAGTTTGAGTGTCGCGTCATTTTTCGGAGGTCAAAGCTATTTGATTGGTTTTTGACTCACTAAATTATTTCACGACTTGAACTTTTATTTTTTATAGAAAATGGGAAAAAGTTCAAATACCATGTTTTAAAGATTAGGGTTCGGGGGTTAGTTACATAAAGGGAAGGTATTAGCACCCTTTATGTTTATAGTACTCTACAAGAACCTCTTAATTTTATTTAACTTTTTATGCTTAAACTTGCTTGCTTTAAAAAGAAATTAGAATGGTGATTAAATAAAAGAAAAAAAGAAGGTTTTTTATTTACATTTTTTATTGATTTGGAAGGACGGGTGTTCTTTGCCTTCGTACCCATGAGGGATCAAAACCTCATAGTTCGGAATAGAAATTGACGTTTGATTTGTTTTGTATTTTTTATTAGTGTTGAAAAAGTTTTAAAGAAGAAAAGTCAAAGTGGCAAATAAGAATTGGTTTGTGTTTTTTAATATTAAAAGAAAATAGACTCAAGATATAATTAAATTGATTAACATTTGATTAAGAAAATAAAATAAAAATGGGATCATTTGATTGAAAATCAAGGTTTATTATGAAAATATTTTTGTGATTTTTGTGATTTGAATGTTTTTATTGTTTTGAAATAATAAATGAAAATTAAACTAACGGAGCAATAAAAATAAAAACGTGTGGATTTTTGTAGTGATGTTGGATCACCACAAAATCCTTAATCTAATTTTTTTGCATTTTTGGATATATATCAAGCGGTAAAGAAATAAAAGGACACACACACACTTTTCTCATTTATAATGTTTACATTGAACCTAGATACATTCTAATTGCTGGAAAATAAATGATGATAATTAAAATGTTAAATGATAATAATAAATAGAAATAAAATGAAACGCAAAAAATATTAAAAAAAAAAAAAAAAAAAACTAAGGGGGGGGG
>Ga0228710_1011614_pt1 | contig 11289 bp, 4 predicted proteins | sample MedpolnodulmetaG_FD_177995 | JGI IMG/M metagenome (GOLD analysis project Ga0228710, IMG submission 177995) | Root nodule microbial communities from Medicago polymorpha collected in Santa Monica, California, United States - pink nodules | ecosystem: Host-associated > Plants > Roots > Nodule... | reverse complement strand
TTTTTTATATATATATATATATATATATATATATATATATATATATATATATATATATATAGCCATTAAATTAAATTACAATCTTTGTTTTATTGATGTAATGGTTACTGATGCTTGTAGTGATATGTATCTTTTAAATTTACCTTTGTGAATCACTTTTAAATCCAACTTTGTGAATCAATATATTCTCGATGTTTACCTCTCCTAACCCTAATTTTGTATTCCTTTTGTAGGAATCTATCGATACGGTTGTTTGAAAGAAACATTGGGAGCTTAAAGCAAGCCCTCTAGATGGTCTTCTAGGTGTAGTTAATTAATTATGATGTGTTTATGACTTTATGTAGATGATATCCGTATAATTGGATGATATCTCCCGCCATTTGGTATGAACATATATATCTAAGTCTTAAGTCTTGAATCCTTTAGAGTTTAATTTCTTTTTTTAATTTGATCCGCCCACCATTATGATGTAAATAGAACATCATTTATACTTATTTGCCAGTAGTGAACAAAATTGAATTGCAATTTCTTATTTATTATATATTCACGGTGAATTTAGCTTTGGCAATTATTATTTATGACGAATTTAGCTTGATTTACCTGAAAACCTCAGTCCAAGAAATTCCATAGACATTATTGATATCTATAGTTGGTGCTTGATATATTCACAGTATTCATATTTTGGAATCACTTTCTGACATGCACGAGTCGCGCGTGGTGATTTGAGAAATTTTATTCACTTTAAAATACGACAGTTCCTTATAATTTTAGAAGTTGACATGGGGTTATAAGATTATGAAATGAAAATGTTTATAAGATACGACAGTTCCTTTAAATTTTATTCACTTTAAAATACGACAGTTCCTTATAATTATGAAATGAAAATGTTTATAAGATTATAATGAGTGCTAATTAGGGCCGGACTTTGGGGTGTGCAAATCGCTCAATGGAATTGGGCCTCCCAAAGGCATGGGCCTAAAAAAAAAATTATAGCCCAATAGTACTGCTAAGTGTTACGTGGGTGTGTTTTTGGGAGGGCGGTTTGAGGTTCCTCATGTATACGATAGTGATTTTCACCATTGGGTGTACCGCTTATATACAACACCTTGTATTTATCTTTTAAAAAATTTAAATAGAACATTGTTCTTAAAAAATAAACATTTTTATTTTATTACAGGCCTCTTTTCACCTACAAAACTGAGTTTCTGGATTCGTATGAACAGCCTTAGCCTTTGTGCTAATCATAATAAAAGATTGCATTTGAAAGGTTACATTCGGATGAAAGTTAATTGAGAATCAACTGGATCTATGATATTGTGGTTGCTTCAAATATGTTGTTCTGATTATTGAGTATGCACTTTTATTTTTTATTTGAATGACAAATGTTAGTATGTAAGTTGTTATGTCACAGTCAATTATTATTTCCATCACTAAATTCATGTCTCATAATTCATGATTGTGGAAAGCTGAAACCTGCATTAGATCCTAAGCTGATTTGAAATTAAGTTAATGTGATCTTGCCTTTGTGATTGTAGCAAAGATCAGATCAAAGAGTTCAAGAAGTTGATGAAGTCTGGTTTTGAATGACCAAGTGAACCATCATATTTTCTTAGAATGGAAGTTGTGAAAATTTTAAGAGGAAAAATTCTAAATCAGAGAAAGTATGCAAGTGGGTCCTTGAGGTATGTATGTTGTAGCAGACTTGATATATCATTCAGAGTTGGAACAATAATCGTGTTCCTGGAAAGTCCTAGGCCATTGTACCTTAACATTGAGTTCCTTAACATTTGACATTTAACATGTGTCATATATGTTCGAATTTCTAAAAAAAAAAAATTGCATACGAATTTGTCAAGAGAGTTGCATTTATAAATAAAGGGTTTTGCTGACCGGTGCCTCTGGGGCACTGGTTAAGCATACCATAATAGAAAATTATTATCATAAAAGAAAACTGTTTTTGATTTTATTATAAATTAATTACACAATTTCAATGCATTAACTACTATATAGTTTCCTTTATTATATCCTTAACCAGTGCCCTGGGGCACCGGTTAGCATTTCCCATATACAAATCATGAAGTTTATTTAGTTATTAGTTTTTCATACACTTTGTACTCATTAATGGCACATTTATGGAATACAAATATATAAATGTGAAGAGCAAGGATCAATCCCCATGATACCATCCTCATCCTCATATATGAAAGACAACTAAGCATAAGAAAACAAACCAATGCGTTATTAATTGTTGAGGAATGCTTCAAGAGTTCTACATAGTCCTAACTCTTGTCTACTTCAACTTCTTTTGGATATGGAAATCAATAACATGATCCTTCCACACGTTGTCATAATCTAGATAATCTTCATAAAAGTTTACTTTCCCATTCGATCTTACGGTTAAAGCAGCACTACTCCTAGTGCCATATACACCCTGCATTTTTATATACATAGATGAATAAATTGGTCAGTAATTAAGTAAAAAAGTTCCATTGATTCTATGATTATTTTTTTAACTTACCAGTGGTGTTTCTACTTCAACAAAAATGGAGCTAAGATTGAACTCCCAATCAAGTGAGCATATATTGGGTAGCATGCTTTTGTCTGCCTTAACTCTGTCCTTCATAAGCTTTTTAATTACTTCCTTCACATGTATCTCACCTTCCCCATTTGTAGCAAGATGCTCTTTGAATCTAAATTTAAGGCGCTGTGCCTACAATATGTAAAAAGGATTTGTGTTAAGGTGAATGAACAATGGCATGTTGAACTTTGGTAGGGTATGTATCCATCATTTAATTATTCAATGTTATATCAAATCTTTGTATTAATTTATTTATATATTACGTTAAATTTTGAATGATTTTTTGGTATTAGTACTCAACCAAACTTTAGGGTAGCGAAAAAATTACCTTGTATTAAAGGTTTACAATTATATTTTTCTTTCATAAGGACTAATTATCACTCCCTTCAAATGACATTATTTTGAAGTTTTTCCTCCATTTTTTTTTATTTTAAAAAATTCAAATAATACATACTCTTATTTTGTCAATATATCCTCTGATTATTTATTGATTATTTACTGCAGAGAGAAAAATTATGTAAAATAAATCAATAATAGTATTAGTTAATGGTACTGTATTATAGAAAATGACAAACAATTCCATCAAGAGTAGTGCTAAAGTTTGTTAGGTATTTTTTGTATGGTGCATGAAAATATTGAAAAAACAATTACAAAGGATCAGATGTATTATCTTTTAATTATGTACTACTAAAACAGTTGGTATTCAGTGATAGAAAGAGGTAATTGCTCTTCTCCCGTCTGTTTTTGCTCATTCCTGTCAAATAGTCGAGCGTGAGTTAACGCACACAGATGTATTTTCAACGTGAGTTAACTCATGTATGTATATTTTTCATCGTAAGTTAACTCACGTAGGACGAGAATGAGCAAAAACATATGGGAGATGAACAATTCTCTAAAAAGAGTGTCTAAATAATAACTATGCTAACAAACCTTGTGCCATGGTGAATTTAACTTAGCATTTGAAAGTACATGAAGACCAGGAGGAACCTCTTGAACAGTAATTGGCTGTCCCTTGGGCCTATTTGATATGTATACCATGGATTTGGAAGTAATATCAGCAATGACTAAATTGAACCCATTGTAATATTGAGCTTCTGTTTTTAAGCTTTCTGCAAATTCTTTGGGATTCTTGCTGCTCTGCCATTTATCAACAAAGTGAAGAGATATGAACAATCAATTAACATGCTCAATTGAACAAATACAAATTTTGTAGGTATACTATGTATACTATGGACTGGAGAATGATGTCAAACTTTCAAACAATGCATTCAGGAGCGAAAGTGGATATTATCTGGATTCCTCTAAGAAAGGAATTGCATGACTATTATGTATTGAATAAGTAGTTAAAAGGTACCTTCTACTTTTTCATAATTAGATAGAGGTGAGGATGGAATGTTGGACTTGATGTTAGGAAGTATATGTGATGTTGCTATGCTATAATAGAGGTGATTACTGATTACTTCACCCAACTAACTAGGAATACTATGCCAATAGCCAATAACATGCATAAGAGCATTCTTTAGCATATTTCTTGTGTTAATTTAGTCTATACAAAGATCTATCCAGCTAATATTGAGAGATGTTTTTATTAGAAAATAGACAAAAGCTCAAGTTGTTCAATAAGCACATCTCAGAAGTAACTACAAGAATATTTGATATGTTCGGGGCGTGAGTTTGAATCTGCGATTCTTCAGTTCTCTACACGTAAGGTGTGCGATTCTCGTCATTAGGCTATTTTATTTTTTTTGCCTACAAGATCAAACATGTTTTCATTAGGCTATTTAACAACAACAACAAAAAAAAAAACTCAAGTTTCATATTAACTAGAATCGAGGAATGAAAACAGTTTATAAAGAATAATATCCTCATACACCGAGTTAGATGCTATTAATAAAATATTTACTTATGAAAAACAATACTATTCCACCTTGCAGATATATTTTATGATCGATAGCAACTTAGGCTCAACCCAAAATCAAATAGTTTTGATCGATTGTTATATGCCTCTATAATAATATACTATCGAATCAAGTTCGAGCAAAAAAAAAATTAAATCGAACTTGATAAATTCTTATTGTATCGAGTTGAATTGAGCCAGGTTCGAATCCGTTTGGCTCATTTTCAACGCGATGTAGTGCTAGTATGCACACCCTTGAACTTATGAGGATGACATTGAAAAGGTGGAGGTTGCGTCATTGGTGATGTGGAATCCACAACAGACCTATGGGACACTCTCATTTATAAGTTTTTTTGTTTGTTTGTGTATAAATAGGCAATCACAACGACCAAGGTAGGAAAGCATATTATCTCTTCCACCATGTTAAAGAAACACTAATTTGTAATTTCATTGTTTTTTAGAAGTACGCAAAGATGGCTAGTTTTGTGGTGCATGAGAGTTATATGTACCATGCATATGCTTGTTTTCGCTATTAACATACAAGTCTTAAAGATTGAATCAAGTGAAACTTATTGATCCAACGGTGAAAAATGATTATGTAGATAATATATCACTATTTTATTTGTGCATCATAATCATAAAGTTAGTTAGTAAAAAAATTTAAAACTTAAAATTACACCCATATTTGTCACCAAAACACCTAACGGCAACCAAGTTGGAGGATACTCTACGAATAGACATTGTGCAATTAATTGTAAACCGTTAAATCAAGAGAGAGGAAAAAATTATATCCCTTGATCTAATGGTATATTGTTGGCTACCACTAACCGGCTCTAGGTTTCATAGTCCTCCTCCACTCACCATTTTTCGAGTTGGGATTTCCTACCTTGAGGGAGAAAAAGGTTCAACATTTCTCTCTCTATCTCTCGTCTTTTATTTTTACTCTCATATTTTTCCTTACTTTTCTACTTTCTCTCTTCTGTTTTAGCCTAAAGTCACTTTAAATAGAGACCCCAAAGTTAAAGAATTTATTATCTTGTTTATAAGATAGTAATAATTTTATTTTTTCATTGGTTCTCTCCATTAAAGATAATTCTTCGAGATACACTAATGTTGGTAGCTCTCTCAACTTATCAAAAATTTGCAGCAAAATAAGAAGATTTTTTCCCTCCCAAGATAAGGAAATATAAAATCATAATCTATTTAACTCTTTTTTTTCCTTGCTATTTTTTTCTAATACTAAGACAATGGATATAATAATCAACCTTAAATAAATAACCCTGTGCATATATATTTATAGGGTTTTGTTAGAAGTCACCCATGAAGGTGTCTTTTAGCAACCCATATCTCAATGTCTGATTTTTATTTTTTTAGTTATAACTTTGCTAAAACACACCTTCATAAAAATTAGTTGATGTCTTTTAGCAAATGCTCATAGAATAACTTACTAAAAGACACCTTCATAAAATGTGTCTTCTAACAAAACTCATATTTATATACCTTGAGAAACATGAGGGGTAGGTCTCCACGAGTTTTGGCCTCAGGACAAGTATGAAGCTCCAAAACATTGGTAAGAAAAGCCACTCTTCCTTGTGAAGAACAAGCCAACCATGTCCCTCCTCCTATTTCATCCCTTCCTCCCACTATATCACATTCTTTCCACCATGACACTTCCTTCGTAGGCCTTCAATTCATCCAAATTAAACACAATTAACAATAATTAAACATCATATATAATTAACCACGTACAAATATATGTACAAATTAATGTATGCATATTAATTCCACAAATCAAACAGAAAATTAAGAAGAAAATTAAGCTTGCCTATTGTGATATTCATCTCTATTATTCAAAAGAAGAAAAGGATAAAGTGGATGAGATTGCCAAAGAAACAAAGCTATGCACATTGTTCACAAATTTTGAGTTGGCTAGTTTCAATAATACTATAACTAAGTAGAAAATGAAACAGCACTATGTTATTATATACTCCAAATTACTAAAGCTTATATTGGATTTATTGGCTACACCTAGCTACATTGGCTATTTTATCCATCAGTTTTTGTTATTAATTAAGACGCATGCATTGATGATCAAGGTGGAGAGCATAAAACTATTGGGAGTAACCGATTAGTTTGGTTACATGCATATTTTAATTGTAGTATATTCATGCTCAACTTACATCCTAGCATGTATTTGCTTGCTGCTTTTTGTGTATAGCACTATATAGCTCTTAGCTGTGAACTCTAAAATTAGCGGCGCTGAAGCATATCATTAATGTACAACTAAATAAAATCGAGCAATAAGTTCTCTAAAACTTGTAAGTTTAGCCAAATGTATTCATCTTTTTGTGTGATGATAAATCTGTCAAATGTTACAAACTAATACATGTAAAGTTTTGCTTACGTGGTTTGTTTTCTTTCCTCAAAATTTTGAATTTGAAGGGTTCATAATTTTAAAAAATTGTATGAATAGAAAATTTATTTTCTTCCCTATTTTTCATGGAAGCAAATTTTCATAGAAAGCGGAGAAGAAGATTAACTCTCACCATAAGTTTTGGTTTTTTTGTTTTATAAGTTAACTTTAAACACAACATGTTCAGGTAAAATTGAACTTTTTTTTTTGTAAGAGGTAAAATTGAAGTTCAATTAGTTTTTTTTATTTAATTTGAAAAACAACTTGCTTAAACTTCAAAAATCACAAAAACTGATTTTACGATTCTTGTGTTCGTTTTAACTTTAACACGTCACCATTGGTGATTGCTAACCACCACCGATCATTTACCACCACTCTTACTACCTTCGGTCACCATCAATTGGCAATTAACAACCACTCCGCCATTCGCTCAAATAGTTGTGTCTACTATCCGCTAATCACCAGTCCGACCATCAACCACCACTCCGCCATCACTCTAACCACTATTGTCCACAACTTTGACCACCGTTGAACACTGCTGTAACCACTACTCCAGCCACCACTTAGACTATAGCTGACCGCCACTCCATATCCACCTTACCCCTAACCACCATTGTGATGCCATGTTCGACTATCGGGGTCACTTGTTCACTATTCAGCATTCCAACCACCATTTATCATCCCTCTAACCACCGTCAAATACCACTCGGACCACAACTCTGAAATAAAAGAAATCATTTTCCTAAAAAAAATTAACATAATTTACTTGTACCTTTAACATAAATGCTTCGGAATAGAATGAATACCATATTAAGTGTGCATCAAGCATAACATTGATTCCTCTTAAAAAAAAGAATAACATTAATTGTACTATTCAATTCAACCAGTGAATCGAAGGAAAGAAAACAAAATGTGATAAAGATGGAGTTCTATAGTCAAAGAACGATGATGTACTGTACTTGCACGAATACGAACACAGTTGAGAAGCATAGATGGACCTGTGTCAAATTAAATTATGGGTCATGCTAACTTGTGTCCTTAGGTTACATGTTAAGTAATCTAAAAAGAGCAATTTTGCATTGAAAAACATAATATGTTAATATTTAAGAAGTTAAATGCACGAATTTTTGATAAGTATATTTCTATAAGAAGTTCCTTAACATATATTCTTAAGGGCACAAGTTAACATTTGTCTAAATTTACAGGGCGGAAGAGGTAGGTTAGTTGACAATGAAATTACATGGAAATTGGAATACTAATGACGAGGCGCATGACAATTGACAATGGATGGAAAGGGAGTGATGGGTCTGCTTCAACAAATGGGAAAAATTGCATACTTAATATTATTTGTAATGCTATATAAAAAAGAAGAAGTGAATATCAATGTTAAAACAAAGACTTTGTAAGACATACTTCATTTAACAATCGATTATGTGTAAATTGAGGGCCGTATCTGAGGTAGAGTGAAGAGGCGTTCGTCCTAGGTTTCGAAAAATAAGTATAGAATTTTGTTTTTTTACAAGAAATAAGTATACGATATGGGTCCTAAAATTTAAAAATAAGTGTCAAGTATAATATTATATTTCTGAAAAATATAGAAACGAAGACTTTGAATTTAGTATGATTGTTACCAAAAAGCCTTGCATTGATATCAGTGTAGAGCTGACACTTCCAACAAAGTGTCGTAGCTTTAGAAAGAAACAATATGATGAGCAAATATAATTACTCGGGGAATCTTTTAGAGTCAGACATATTTTGGTACGGGTGTACGTGGGTCGGTTTGGATTGGGTTTGACCAAATCCAAAACCCGAACCATATATGGTACTCCGGTTTGGGTGAGGTAAAATAACCACCCATTATACCATTGGATGGGTTTGGGAAAACCCGTTAATTTCTAGGTTGGGTAATGGGTTACCCAACTTATTTTTCTATTTTTTAATATTAAATAATTAAATGACAAATCCTCGTAATTTTTCTTAACTATTACTCTACTTTTTAATTTTCTTAAAAAAAATTAGTTAACATATTTTCACTATAATTTTATGCATCATAGAATAATAAATTATATTATCAAATAATAAACTTCATCAAAAAACACTTGCAACAAACTAAAGTTGCATGACAGAAAATTGCATTAGTATCAAAATAACCAAAAAGTGTAAAATCCTAATTTGTAACTCTAGCATGTTTTGATTTTTATAATATATGGTATACTGTGTATGTTTTGGAAATATAATTTGGTTTATGACCATAACCTTTAGTATTTTTCTTTTACCTTATGAAAATAAAGATAAAAATATTGACATTATTGGGTAAGTGCATTTTTTGGGTCTGAGTCTGGCTTTGCCCGAAACCCAATTATTTTTATGGGTTTTCCATTTTTAGAAACCATACGTACCCACCCAATTACTCGGCCCAACCCATTTTTTTGGGGTTTTTTTGGGTGGTTTGACCGGGTTTTTTGGGCTGACTCAACCCATGTACACCCCTATATTTTGGTGGTTGTTGATATGATAATAACTTCATTGAAAAATAGATTTAAGCAGTTAGAAGTATTTGAAAGTATTGTTGGTTTTTTATTTGACGTACAACCTTGAGATCATTGGATAATGATGAATTTAAAAATATTGGAGAATTTTTGATCCCACGTCTTCTCATAAAGATTTATCGGATGTTGATGCAAATAATTTTTTTTTCTATATTAAAAGTGTTGCAAATATCTTTGTCAAATGTGTTAATACCAGCATTTGAAATTTTTTAGTTTGTCAAATCTTTAAATTGAATATCGAATTCACTTAACTATGTCGGTGATTGTTGTATCTATAAAAAGAAGTTTTTTGAAGTTAAAATTATTGAAAAATTTCGCATATAAAAAGATATGATATAACATATTGTTGCATAGATAATTATTAATTACCTTATATCTAAAAATGTTCTTAAGGTCTAAGTTATAGTTTCGTCATAGGCCACAAACTCTCATAAACGAGCATGTGTAAGTCTTAAGTGTTAATTATCACTTTATTTACGAACCAAAAGAAAACAAATAAAGATATAGATATTGAAGTAGATAAAATAGTCACAAGGAAGGGGGGTTTGAATTGTGACCCTTTAAAAATTAATTCTGTCACTTAAAAATTATTCTCAAGTTGTTAACTTAGAATGATTAAGTTAACAGACAGACTTCAGAACGTTCTGAAGTGTTAGTGTAAAAACAGTTTAAATAATTAAATGTGTCTGTGTGTGATATGTTTACTGTAAGTAAATAGTAAAGAGAAGAGAAGAAGAACACACATAAATTTATACTGGTTCACCCAATGTGGGTTAGTCCACTCCTCACAATCTTGTGAGATTTTCCACTATGATGCTTGAGATAACTTCTCAAATCCTACACCTTACAACCTTGTTCACCTGAACAATTACAACAATTGTATTTTCTAAGCCTCAGCAGGCTTACACCTTTCTTGCTAAGTTACCCACTTAGACTTTACACCTTTCTGCTCAAACTAAGAATTTAGTACCCCTAAAGCTAGATGAGACTTTGTTTACAATTTGTATGGAGTTTGAATGATTTAGATCAGACAAGAGAAGAATGGAGGTAGAGATTTATCTTTAAGAAGATAAGAGAAATGTTGATGCACACTTTTAAAGACTTCTTGGAATCTTTGTGAGATCAATGTTTTTGCTAAAACATCAAACACTCTTAGGTTGTTTTCTTGTATGCTTTGCAAAGGTGTATGTTATGTTGAGGCCTTGATCTCTATTTATAGAGTTTCTTGAGCCTTTGTAGCTGTTGGAGAGTGACCAATAGTCTTGTGCCACGTGTCCTGGGGCTCACCAACTTTCACTTGAACTTCTGGGCAAAAAGAAATACTTCAGAATGTTGTTGTGTTCATCATGACCTTCATCTGGGTTCATGTGGATGATCGGTCAGATATGCATCTGGGCTTTTGCAGATGAATGTCATATGAATTTCTGGGTTGTACTATAAAGATTATCTTGGACGTACTTCAGAATGTTCCTAGGTCAGATCTTCTTTGAAATCTGTCTTGAAACTAGTGCAGAATTGATAAAGTGGAACTGTCACTTCAAGCCCATGCTTTGGGGGATTTGGTTAGCTTTGTACAGTACCAACTCCCTTATGTGTCGAATTTCTGTTGAATCAGACTTGATCTTGCTCTTGGATTTGCTTTTTATTTTCCAACCACTGTACTGTTCATGTCAGATAAAGCATGGAGCAGAATCGAACTTTCTGAACTCAGGAGATTTCAGAATGCTTCTTTTGTTTCACTTAGGATGATTTGTAAGACTCTTATTTGATGTAATCAAATCCTAATAGTGAAACATTGATGAAGTGCAGCATGGAAAACATCTAGGATGATATTCTTAATGGAATATTCCTA
>Ga0228710_1011611_pt1 | contig 11293 bp, 9 predicted proteins | sample MedpolnodulmetaG_FD_177995 | JGI IMG/M metagenome (GOLD analysis project Ga0228710, IMG submission 177995) | Root nodule microbial communities from Medicago polymorpha collected in Santa Monica, California, United States - pink nodules | ecosystem: Host-associated > Plants > Roots > Nodule... | reverse complement strand
GAATGATGATGAATAACAACATAAAAGAAAGTAAAATGCAAAGGAAAATTTAAAAATGCATGAAAATGGCAAGAAATGAGATGCTGGGGGTGCAGGCAGTGAGTAAGGGGTGCAGAAAATAAATAAAAAAAAGGATTGGGCTTAAGGGAACCGAACTGGGTCGGTTTGTGTTGCAGCTGGGTCGGTTGAAATGGGTCGGTTCATGGGCCGCTATAAATAGGGTGTAACCCTAATTTTCTTTCATTTTGAGAGACTCTTTCTATCTCTTCACTTCCCTCTGTTCTCTCTCTTGTTTCTTTCTTCTTCTCTGATGGAGAGGGGCGGTAGTCAGAGGTGGCGACGCGGTGGCCGGCCACCGTAGGTGGTGGCGCCGCCGCTGCAAACACCTCCTTTTTTATATTTTTTCCTTTCTAAGCTATTTCTTCTTCTGATTCCGTTTTTAAACTCACAAATCTCAAACAATACCCACGAAAACCTAGATCTAAGGAAAGAAACGAAAACTACCTTTGGGTTCGACTTTGAACTGCTCGCCTTCGGTTGCGCGAGTGACGGTCTGATGTTGATGTTGCTTGTGTTGGATCTTGATGGCCGATTTGGTTATTGGTTGTGTTGGTTTATGATGTTGTCGTGTTGGTTTGTTTGGCTATGCAGGTTTATGGTGAATTTTTGGTTTTTGGCGTCTGTTGTTTTGCAGGTTTATGTTGTGCAATTTTTCGTCCCCTTACTGCCTGTGTCTCATCCCTTTTAATCAAAATTTTACCTCTTCCTTTGACAAAAATTTAAATTCTAATTAAATTGGATTAAGTGGTGATGAATGCAGTTAAGTGTGGGAAACGTTTTTGCAAAATAGAAAAGGAAAAAACAATGTTGACTCTGTGTACTGCCTGTAATTGAGGCGTGGCTGGGATGCAATTTTTTTGGACATGGACATGTGACTTTGGACTTATTAAAAAGTGTTAACAATAAAACTAAAATAAAATAAAAGGAAGTAAAATAAAATGAGAAATAAAAATAAAGAGAGAAGAGGGTCCGAATCGGGAAAAAAAAAGAGGTATTTTAAAATACCTCTCTGCCGAATTTTTCACTGAAAAGTCAGAGACTATTCAGGATCAAACAGTGTATGAATGTAAGACCTTAGGTCAAAAATTGGGGTATGACAATGCCCAAGCTAATGGTCAGGTCGAAGCAGCAAATAAAAATATTATTTCCATAATTAAAAGGAAAACTAAGAGGAAACCCAAGAATTGGCATGAAGTTCTTGGCGAGGCTTTATGGGCATGTCGAACTTCCCCTAAGCATTCTTTGGGTTTTGGTGCGTGAATCAGCCGTCACACCCAACAACACTCTTTGGGCTTGGTGCGTGAATTAGTAGGTGCCCTTGAATTCGACAGGCTCTGATACCATGATGAAATTGAAGGCCTAACTCATCCTTAAAAACCGTACGACCAAAATAAAAACATATAATGCACTTCTTAAACAAATCAAATGTTGTTGTCATAGTGTTTGTAGTTAATATGAACCATACAACTCCATTTAAATCCATATACTTGGTTGGTTATTAAAGCTGATTGAAAGTAATGTCCTACCCCATCCATATACTTGGTTGGTTATTAAAGCTGATTGAAAGTAATGTCCTACCCCTGTTGAAGTAAGACATGAAAGCTTTTACCGTCGGTACAAACATGTTGTTTTATATCCTCCAGTCTCACTAACCATCAACTTTGCAAACTTCAAAACCAATTTCTCACTAACTGGAGATAGAAGCCATCAACCGTGCACATGTTTGGGCACAATAGTTTTAAAACTGCAGTGTTTCAAAGTGCTTCAATACTAGGAAATTATAGTTACGGTGCAGTCAATTCAAAAATTAAATTGTTCCGATATTTAGGAACCGATGCAACTATCATAAATTATTTGTATCATGATATAAAACTTTACTCAAATTATTTTATGCTAATATGATGAATAATTGTTTAAAAAGAATATTAATTATTAATGTGATTGGAAAAGAAAACTTAGTTATCGGAAATGTATTATCATTTGTTATTTGACAGGTTGAATTCAATTCTTAAATATTCGACAAATAACTATTTGGCCAGTTGAATTCAATTCTTAAATATTTGGCAAATATTGTGCTTCAGGTTATCCCTCGTGTTTTTTGAAAGATGAATTGAAGCCATCTTTACAATAAATATAAAATGCAGACTTTTTTTTACAATAAAAAAAACTTCATACTTAATAAAAACAAAACACTAAAAGAAATATATCAAAAAAGGCTTAATAGGTCATTTGATCCCCTAATTAATTTCAAGTTTTCATTTTGGTCCCATAACTAATAAAACTCATGTTTTGGTCCCACATGTTTGCCTCCGTCGGTCAAATAAATCCCTTGCTGTTGATAATAGATTCAACATCTACTTCACAAATAAGTAAGTATTTGTTATGCTTCCCATGAATCATAAATCCTTTATATCATACATTTAGTTACTATCACTTTTATGAAATTTAATCGGATCGATTTATGATTTACAAATTTGATAAAGAATTAGATACACAATAGACACAATAAACCATATTGGGTATAAAAAAGACTAAACCTTGAGCAAATAATAATGTTTAAAGTCTTCTATAAGACTATTTCTATGATTCTCCAGTTAAGGCACAGTAGGTGGTGTGTGATAAATATGACAAATCCACTCATGTAACAACTTTGAGGACTCAGGTAGCCACTGCCTTTTATATTCAGATTTGGGGATCAAATTGTGTCCATCAATCTGTCCCAAAAATATACCATAATTGTTAGGATCTTCTTAAACTCTGAAATGGACAGAATTTAATGATTAATATATGATTTAACATCAAGATAGATCTTAATCCACACACTTCATAAGTTAGAGACAAATAAATGGTTTAACATCAAGATATATGAAACCTAACTAAATTTGTGATAGAAAATATTAGCAAACGAAAAATAGCAGCCTAATCAACACTTAAACACTAAGATATCAAACCAATTTAAAAAGAACAAAAAATGTTGGCCTCTAATAAACTATAGACTATAGCAAATGCCAACATTATACAACCCACTAATTTTGTCAAAAAAATAATAATTATACATCCCACTAATAGCAAATGCCAACATTACAGTCTATCAAATCTTTTCACAACCCTAACATCAAATTAAGTATGCCTGTACATATTTGACCATAAACAAAGTGTATCTAATGTCCCGATTTATATAAGACTTCACTAAAAAAGATTTCAAAGGACATATTCAGACTAAAAAGAATAACAGTTGCAATTGCACGTAAGAAAACAAGTTCTTATTCATGTACCCCATCATAACAGTTGCAATTTCGTATCACAGTGAACTCAAATCCACCCTTACATACTGTTTCAGCTTTGTAACCTTCCATAGAATTCAGCTTCTGAGGTGATGTTCAGAATCTAAATGCAGCGGATAAAACAGAGAGAGAAGAAAGACACAAAACAATTATACAGGTTCCTTCTACAAACCGGAAGTAGTCCTGATTTTAAGGTAAATGGCATGCACTAGATGTAGTTAGCTACAAATTGAAGGTTAATGACATCCTCAATAATTGCACACGGTGCTCCAGGCAACCCTTTGTTATCCTATACTTGGGAAACAATATTGTTATTAAATAAAGTACTCTTATGTCCTTATTGGTTGCCGCAGCAGTGCTGTATATATAGATATATAGATCTTTTTTTACTCATTTCATTGCACACTTCACATATCTACTTATAATTTAGTAAAGAGGCATGGTGTTTATTCTGAAATGAGCTAACACACAATGGAAGTCACGAAAAGGCGCATGCTAGCATCAGAACGATCTCCACTGTCTAATATTATAGATGGTAAACCTGTTTTATGTTTTCACTCATTGTTCCTCTCATTCATGTAAAACCTTTCTCACTTCTGTTTAATGAATACACAGTATCTTCTCCGTCTAACCGTTCGCAACAATCATCTAACCATGGAGTAAACAAGCTGACACCAATTGATCCTGATATACATGTTTTAAAACGTGAGAGAAGCTCTCAAAACAGGGATGAGAATGCAGTCCAATGCAAAGGTTAGATATCAAAATTATCTTTTCTTCCTATAATCCATTAATATCATCCCATACATACTATTTAATAAAGCTCAGTTCAGCAATTAGTAATATCAAAGAAATAAGCAAAAATCTTATTGATTAAGTTTGTATCTGTTCCAAGCGAGGCATCATAAACTGAATGAACATAATGGTGACGTGAGGGAATAAACCCTTCAACCCAGGTTAATGAGGTGTAATTTCAAAGTGGCAGATTGAATATTCATAGCTATACAGAAACAGACAATGACAGGGCAGGAGCAAACAATACTCATAGCCACTACTTCATTTGATTGCAGTTAGTAATATCAAAGGTAATAGCAGAAATATTATGGGGAGGAAAATAAGAGAATATTTAGTAGCCAATCGAAACAGACAATAATAGGGAAGAAGCAAACAATACTCATAGCCACTACTACATTTGATTGTTGTTAATAGGCTTAAATATTGCACTCCTCCTTGCAAATATGGTCCGTTTAAGTTTTGGTCCCTGTAAAAAAAAAATTTGTTTTTGGTCCTTGCAAAATTTTTTGTTTTTTAAAATAGTCCCTGACCCCATTTTTTGTAATGATTTGCATACGTGGCACATGATGACTGGACTCACTTTGTAGTTTTTGGTCCCTGCAAAATATTTTGTTTTTTAAACAGGTCCCTGCAAAATATTTTGTTTTTTAAACAGGTCCCTGCAAAAAATTTTGTTTCTGAAAATAGTCCCTGGAGGAACTATTTTAAAAAACAAAAAATTTTGCAGGAACCAAAAACAAAATATTTCTTTTCAAGAAACAAAAACTTAAACGGGCCATATTTGCAGGGACGAGTGCAATATTTAAGCCTTGTCAGTAATATCAAAGAGAATAGCATAAATCTTATGAAATAACTATGACCACCAACTTAAGTGCATGCCATTATTTAAATCTGTTCCACCAGATTTTCTCACGTAATCATATGATTGTTTTTTTGTTTTTTGAGTCACCTAAATCAAAATATGTTGACTATGTGAATATGTATTAATGGATAATATATATAGATGGAATTCATATACGGGCTAGACCATTTTTATTCAAAAAAACAATATACGGGTTAGACCATTTGGAAAGCGTTCTAAAACCTACCATGATGTTGACGAGAATGCAAATGCGCCATCAACAAACCACAACAATGCTCAGATTGCTTCTTATAATAACCTACAAGGTATAAACCTGAATTAATCGGTGGAATAAGTGTTTTTTTATTTATTTTTAATTTGAACGTTTTTGTGAGCCAGTACTCATTATGTATATCTCATATATGTTGCGCCTCATTTATAAAACAGTGGAAGAACCTAATGATAGTACCTCTAATGTAGTGTATCAAGAGATTTTTCGCAATCTTTAGACACAATTGGCTTTATGTATTATTGAAATTAATGTTATGAAACTTGGTTTACGATGATGGAATTACATGATTTATTTTTATCTTTTAATACTACATTTACATTGTATATGACCCATGCGGTAGCACGGGTGAAAAGTCTAGTTAGGTACCCAGTTGCTAAAACCCATTGGGTTAGGTGGTGCCCTACCTATTTAGGAAACTCCCAACGGCCTTATCACTTTTATAGTCACCAAAAGATAAATAAGAACGACATTTAGATTCCGTATTATCCAACAACGAATATACAAAGGGGATTCGAAGAATCCTAACCGCTGCTTACTTTTCTGCAACCAAAAACAGGTAAATTCGCTATGTTGCAAACAGATAAAAACTGTAACTTACTTTTATACCGTCAACTTAATAAAAATAAGTAACTAGAATTGTTCGGACGAAAGGACAATCCCTGTGGATATGATACTTTACTTACTACTTTATTACTTGATGAAAACGACTGGTACACTTGCCATTAGTCAATTGTAACTAAACCAAATCCGACGCATCAAGTTTTTGGTGCCGTTGTCGGGGATTGTTGATATTTTCGAATGAACAATGAATTACTTATCTTTACCTTTCTACGCATTTCTAAAAATTTATGTGCTTAGTTTATACATCCAAATTAGACAGGTTACAACTTCGTGAATGCCTCATCAAGTATGGGGGATCATCAACGCATTACTCTAGGAGATTATGGAAGGCTGGATAATCTGGATGAAATCTTTCTTGGGTTCCAACCAGCAAACCCAATAATCTTTGATATTAATAAGAATAGAGTGCTAGTAAACTTGAAAACTAACCAATTCGCAGGAAAAGAGTTAGAGCATTGCAATGCTCATTTGATATTGTTCCTCGACATATGCAGCACGATCAACCCTTCAGGAATATCAGAATCAGATAAACGACTGAGATTATTCGGTTATTCACTAAAAGGGAGGGCAAATGACTGGCTAGACGCACTGCCTAAAGGAATTATCACAACATGGGACCAGCACAAACAAAGATTCTTGGACAGGTATTTTCCAAGTTCGAGGTGTCGATGACTCAATGAAAAAGTACCTCATCGCAAAGGGGTTGCACACTTGCATAGACGTAAATAAGGTGTTTCTAGACGTGTTTACCTTGATTTTCAGTAAACAACAAAATGGTTACTTGCAACATCAACCAGTAAATCTTAGGACATATTATGTTTGTTATTTTCTAGGAAATGATCAATGTTCTTAATATTGTTAAAAGGAATTATGAATATAACCGACGAATCCAACACGGTTTGTGATATACATGCAAGTAATTTCAGAAATTATGTAGCAACAAAGAAATAGAAAACTTCCGACACAGTTTGTGATATAAATGCAAATAATTTCAGAAAATTGTAAATGATGCATAATTAGTGCTATGTAATATTATAAGAATTAAGTAATCCTCAATTTATACAAAAACTAACTTGTGAACAATTCAATTCAAGGAATAGAAAAAAATTCGGTTAGAAATTCGGTTAGAGTCGTAAATCCGATTCATTAATGCATGCAAACTCATTCAATCATCAAGTTAAAATGAAACTCTGCAAGACACTGATCAAATTTTTACATAACAAAAGCACAGCTCCTTTGCTAATGCATAAAACCACTCAGATACTCATCATCAGAATCACTGTCGCCATCAGAATCACTGTCTCTCATATACTCCAAATTCTCAACCACCTCATCCACTGCAGTAGGAGAATAGCTAGTAGAGTCATCGAAAAAATCTGTATTTAAACTTAAATCCAAGTTACCAGCCCTGCCCAATATAGAACCACTTTTCTTGTTAAATGGCGACACTCTCGTCTTTCTCACTTTCTTCCTATTGGCAGCTGGCTGAACATTTTTTCTTTTAGAAGTGGGCTTTCTCCTTCCCTTCTTAGCTGGGGCAGCCTTCTCTTGAACTAAGTCATCGTCATCAACAGCATTGACTTCATTATCACTATCTGATTTCAACATGGTTGTGGGAAAAAACACCAACATCAATACTAGGTGGTGTAACCATAAGTCACTAAGCATGGAAAATTAACTGATGACTGAAAACACATTTAACCACTACATCCTAAAAAAAATTACCTCGTGTCTTTTCACCAGATGATTCAAAGTGACATGCAAGAGATGGAATATCGTCATCGGCTTCCTGATGATATAGGCACATGAAAGTGTAAGCGTTAATCATGATTGGAAGGAAAACATTGCAATGCAGGAAATTGGCAATTGACATACCTTCTGATTATTCTTTCGTGCATCAATTGCAAAATCATTCTTTTTCTACAGCATGCTTGATCTGTTTCGTTCCTTTTCTGTCTGAATTTTCTGTAGTTTCTGAAAGTGAAACACGCAAGTAAAAAGGATAAGAACAACAACAACAATAATAGTAATAATAATACAGACCATTATTTTAAATACAACTAAGCAAAATAAGTAATTGTCTCTTACGTCAAATTCCTTTTCAAACAACTTGAGATCGTTCCACCACATTGAATCTGATGAGGTATGCTTCAAAGTCTTAAGCTCCTTTTCCTTTTCACCAAGTTCAGCTTTCAGCTTCACAAGGCTCTCAAGGGTGAAATCTTCAAGAGGCAAGGATGAAAGATACTCATAGTCACCCAATGTCGCTATAGTTTCCTGCTCATCAGCTTCCTGCTCTTTTGAACTGTAATCAATTGCACCTGCAACTTGTGGTTCTGCAGATTTACCTTTCTTCAGAATCTCACTCAAAAATTCAGCTCTTCAGTAGATCGGGCATAACGCATTCACAACATCGGTTATAAAGTCTTGTTTGATTCTTAAACTCCGCAAAAGTTGTTTAAAGTTCTTCACTAGATATTCCTGCAGGCAAGCACAACTTGCATTTCAGTTAATATATATTAATAAATAGGTACATGATATAGAGAAAGATCTATGTAATTGTTAGCAACAATAATTCACCTTTCTCTTCGCATAATACTCCTGCCGAAGTCTACAGAACTCTTCAAGAACTGCATAAGAAATGACACAGAAAAGTGAGTAGTATGAAAAACATTACATGATAATGCGATTCAAAGAATTATACATAAAGAAGGGTATACTTTGTTCTGGGGAGTTATATTTCATAATTTTTCCCTCTGCATCAAAAAGATACATGTTGCTTGTGCTAATAGTGGACGTCAGGTTAAACTTCCTGCGTAATTTTTCTTTATCTTCGTCCTTTTCTGGCTTCATCTTGACTTTAAAGTCTACCATTTCATAAACCCCTATTTGCCTAAAACCCTGCAACAAAGAAAATTTACATATGAAAAAGGTACATACAGATTTACCTATGGTGTATATGGTAAGTAAAAGTATAGGTCACGTCACCTCAATGTGCGCCTGAGCAGTTTTTTTTTCAAGGAACTTCTTATAATCTTGAGTCCACATTCGAATAGGAAGCTCTTCGATTCTGACAGTTTGTTCATTTATTCTCTCCACTAAACCATTGACTGTATAGCCCTTGGCACTTTCCGTACTGGTTTCTCTGAACCCTCTGTACCATGGTTTCATTGGCACCATTTCCTTTTTATTCAAGAAACGTCTTACATTCTCAATAATGTCACATGGATGATATTTGGGAATATCAGAACTAAAACATGTCCCCATGGCATGGCAACCATTAACAAGCACGAGAGGAATAATTGGTATGTACCTGTGTGGTGTGGTGACAAGCAGAATTTGAATCAGTTCAACTTTGATGGGGTTCCTTAATTGTTACTTATTAATAATCACAACCAAAATAGCCATTACAAAGAAAGGAGAAACAAAATACCAGTTTGGTTCAATGGACCTCCCATCCTCATTCAAGTATTCAAGAAGCTTATCATCATCCACAGGGAAGAGGAGACGAGTAACGCAATTTAGCTTAATGTATAACTTTCTGGAACTTGCATGGTCTTTACCACCCTGGAACGAGCAAATTATCCACTGAATATAAGTTCAAGAAAGAAAATGAGAAATAGTGCAATAAAAAAACTACGCGGGTTCATCTCACCAGGTCACGAGTACCAAATTGACCATAAGGTATGAGAAGATTGATGTTGTTGCTGCCCACAAAATCCTGTGCCATTCCAATAATTGTGCTAACAATACTTTGTTCACCATAGTGACAATAAGAATGTTTAGTCACATAAGCAGTTAATAGGAAAACTTCTGTTTGTTTGGTCAAATTCATCTTAAAGGAGCAGAAAAGAGTCTTCCTTTGATCAAGTGTAAGGCCATCCACCATAGACGGAATGGACCTTTGGAGATTTTTCATTGAGAAGAATAGAAGTTCTTTGTTAACAAAATCCCTGTACTTTATACTTTTGCTTTCATAATTACAAGTGCCAGGCTGCATCATCTGATAATGGAAAACTATATGTTAACTATACACCCTAGAAGAATAAGCTTGTGTTAGAAAATTGTTGTATTGGTAAACATCAAACCTGAGAGTTACAAATCCAAGCCTTCCATTCCTCAGCTTTTTTACTGAATGCCAGCTCAATTGAAGTTGAAGTTCCATCTTGTTCATCATCATCATCCCAAACAAAATATGCCCTGTGCTCACCAAGATCTTGAAAGTACTCTCTCACTTCCTGCACAGCAGTCAAGCCCTGTACAAACACCAAAAATTTGAAATAAGCAAAGACTGAATGAAAGAATTAGGAACACAAAAAGTATTTTGGTTTAGGGGAACACAAAGTATTTTGGTTTGAACGATTCTGTTCACCGCAAAAATCGTTTATTGTGTTGACATGATGGAATAGCCTATTTCCTACAGCTCATGGGTGGCAGGTTGTGCAGCCATGGCCCAACCCAAACCAAATCCAAAAGGATGAAAACCGACATTTCCCTTCAACCTTTTCTATACGCAGGCAATAAAGTGCAAACATGTTCATCTTGTTTATTACACACCTGTGTTTGATAAAATGCGAGTCTTGCTTTGCTCCATTTAAAAGCGAGAGAGAGAGATATACACAAGATATAGATTAGTGGGACTCGTTTCATTTAGTGGATCTCACTAAGCTATCTATCACTTGTGTCAATCTCTTATAAATGGAGCAAAATAAAAGGAGTGAAGTCAAACTCATAAAAGACCCATTTACTTTTCATTTATTATTAATTATTTCAATAAGGCATTTTAACTTTTTTTATAATAGGCACTTGTAATATTTAAATATATATAAAAATAACAATTATCCATAAAATCTAATCAATTTATTTCAAAATAATTTATGAATACATATTCAATAACGTTTCTTTTTTTTGTTCCCTCGAAAAGAAAAAAAAAAGCAAATTTATTAAAAATAACTCAAAGCCAAGACTTATATGATGCATAGCCACAACTCTAAAATACCAACAAGCAAGCCAATATAGTGTAGGCAAAAGGGAGATGCTGAGCAGACCATGAGTGATATGCAGAAAAAATACACCAATGCCACACCAAAATGGAATTAGATAGTATCCCTTCTGATGTAGAAGGGGCTCTAAAAGAGGCTGGAATCAATCTTAAACACAAAATGATACCAACCTCTTCAAGACACACTGAAAGACTAAAATGTGCCCACAGATGCAAGTAAAACAGACTAGAACTAGTTTCCGATCAGCCCCCTGTATATAGTGGTTTATACTTACAGTCATAAATATAAAAATATTGAGGTTTTCCAACAACAAACCTCACAGTACTCTATCTTCCAATCATTTGCAGTGTTACCCAATTCTTTTTTCCAGTCTTCATATTGCTGCATAGAATCAAAT
>Ga0228710_1011610_pt1 | contig 11294 bp, 7 predicted proteins | sample MedpolnodulmetaG_FD_177995 | JGI IMG/M metagenome (GOLD analysis project Ga0228710, IMG submission 177995) | Root nodule microbial communities from Medicago polymorpha collected in Santa Monica, California, United States - pink nodules | ecosystem: Host-associated > Plants > Roots > Nodule... | reverse complement strand
ATGGGTGAGAGACCCATTAGGGTCATGCACCCTAGACGGAGCCACCAACTAACTATTAATGTCATGCTAAAATCAAGAAACAAAATTGTCAAAGTCTCAATCCACCCCGAAAAAAGAAAAAAAAAAGGTTAAATAGATCAATCTGATGGGTCTAATTCATTTTGTCATTGATAACATGACATCTTACATTATTTATAACATATTTTTCAATAATTTAAATTATTATTTGATCCAAATTAAAAGAGTTTCAAAACTATTACATATTATTCAAAGGACATAATATTTTCCCATCATACTGAAATGCATGCATGAGTTTGGGAGCCATGTGATATTATCTTGCTATATTGCACCACACCTAACTCTTTGGAGTCTAGTTTGGTTTCAATGACTCTATAACTCACTTTTTTATAGACCCTTCGTGAGGGTTTTAAATTTATTTTGTGATTTTAAAAACTTGTTTAATAGATCCTTAAAAAAAAACTTGTTTAACAGCATGAGTTTTGCAAGGGGACTACCACTATTTTATTTCATCGGGGTCAAGTTTTGTTCACATTATTTTACAGCTGTCCTATTTTATAAAACTAGATAAGATTTTAGGTGAGTGTGAGATTTTAAAAACTTGTTTAATTGCATGTATAAATTTAGGGGATGCATTCTTTTACAAGGGACGTAGTACTTTTTATAAAAGTGATTAGATTTTGTAAGGTATTGAATTAAATATTCTTAGATTTAAAATTGGAAACTCTGTCATAATATTGTTTGAAAGAACAAATCTTAATAATATATTAATGTGTCATAATTTTGTTTGAAAGAAAAATAGAAACTCAATAATTTATTAATGATGAAGCACATGGTGTGCCTCAATATACAACTTAATTTAATTTGTTTTAATGGGCACCGCCCTCATTTATTTGATTCTAAATATGAGATTTGGTGCACGTCTATAACCTTAAACCTGTTCTCAATGGCTCAAGGTTTCATAAATAGAATAAATTACTGGATTCTTAACATGCAATAAAAAGCAACTCACAATTTAACTATTTTAAACTTTAAACAGTCGAGTGAGAAAAAAAAAATTAAACATCGAAGAAGGCAATAATCTCCATGAAAGAATATCAAGTCATAAAATACCACTAAAAAACTCAATGTTTTGAACTAAACTTAAGACTCGCTTGTTAGCGTATTGGTGGAAGAAATGCCTCTCGATTGATTGAGCTTGGCCGGAATCTACAATGAAAATGATGTTCGATGGTGTATTAACACTTCCACCTTCAAGTTCGTATAAGTTTTTAGGTGAGTGTGCTTTAAAATAATGCATCTTTGAATTGATGATCGTCCAAGTATTATATAACATAAATGAAGTATTGTATTGGGCTTGAGTATGCCTCAAGTCGAGTATGAATCAATAGTCTTTTAAGGTGAGAAAAAAGTAGGAGGGATTGAATTGTGTGAGTTTTTTCAAAAAAAAAAACTTACGTGTTTATTAAAAACAGTTTAGAGTCTAATCAAAAGCAAGGTTCAATCAGAGTTTGAAACTGAAAATCCAGCGGAGAGAGAGAGAGAGAGCGGGGGGGGAGGGAGGGAGGGAGGGAGAGATTATCCTAGTTCCCTTTACAATCCAAGAGTAGTCTAGTCCCCTTACACTTTCAAGGGATTTTTTACTATATTCACACAAGATTACAATTTGCTCAAACACAAAGTAAGAGACTTCCTTTGCTTCACACACGTGGTCTTCTACAATCAGAGTTTAACAAATAAATACGATTGTGTTTACACTTGATATACAATCAGAGGTGTAAAAAACCTAAAGTGCAAGTGACTTATGATCACTTAAGAAATTCTAAGGTTTAAAATTTGTAACAATTTTTCTAAGTATTTGTGCGCTATTGAATTTAATAGAGTAATGATACTTGTAAAAAGATAGAAGTCTTGTTGTATTTCTTCAACTGCTCAGGTTCTTATATAGGAGAGAATGAGAGAGACATTGATGGAGAGGTGCCAACGCATCAATTAAGTCCTTGAGAAGTTTGATAAGAGACGTAGAAATAGTCAATCGAAAATCATTAGCTTATAATAGAATGATCTGTTACATTATCTTTATCCTTGAAATTTCTTGTTTCTTTCTACACATGATGAGAATGCGACAAAATGTACTATTCAGAGTCTGATAGAGACATTCTTTCAGAAGGCGACAAATCAGGTCAAAGTCTTCAGATGCTTACGTCATCTTTTAGATGCTCCATTCTTCATAATCCTTCAGAGTCTGATTATATCAAAAGCTTCATAACAAAATGCCTATTCTGCTTCATAACAAAATGCCTCTTCTGATTAGAGTGTTGAGTTTATAGTTGACGTTTCTTCAGATCTTGCTTGAAGTCATAATAGCTTCTCTTTTAATTAGGATGCTTTCTTATGCATTAAGAGTCTTGATATTTCAGAACCAAAACTTGACTTGAGAGTCATAATTTAATTCTTTGGTCATACACACTCGAACACACATTAACATATTCAATTGTTCTTTATAGTTTGTTATCATCAAAACTTTAGAGGCATTGTTCAAAATCCATTTTGGTTTAACACCAGTCAATTGCTTATGGTTACATAGGAGTTAACTTCCATAACAAGAAAAAGTATTTTGTGGCGTTCTAAGAGACTTTCGTGATGGTTTGAGCCATAAAAAATGTGAGGGGTTCTACGATCGTTGAAGATTTATGTGCCATGAGTCATTTTTGCTATGGTTATTGTACTTGTAGAGCGTACAATATTAGATGCCATGTCTGCAATAATACTAAGCAGAAGCTCGAGGTTTAGGTGATTTAAGTAATGAGTTGGGAATAATTTTAGGGTCGCTATTTATAATGTTTCTTGTCCCCTGTTAGTGGTAACAACCTAAGTGGTTCTTTTAAGATTTTTAAGGAGTCAGTTCTTATAAAGAAGTACATGCTATTCATGTTTATCCTCGCCTTAGCCATCCCGCTTGGGGCTCTGTCCATATCTTGAGCTTGTTATGTGGGTTTAATGGATAAGGATGTACGGGAGCGGATATCGAGCACTTTATCCCTTGGTTTTAGGCTGAGATTTCGATGAGCCTACGTGTGTTCTTATGTGGTGTCGTTGTTTAAATGCTTAGTTTGATCTTTGTTCAAATATACCAGTTCACATCCCCTAGACATGAGTCATGTTCAGGGTGAAAATCAAAGAAAACTCGTTTACGTGTTACCAAAGAAACAACAAATTAAAGGGCGTCATATGTAACACCCCGTTTTCCCAACAATGTAAATTTTACAAATAATCAGAGTATTCAACGTAAAACGGAATGTCACACTACTTTTAAAACATAAATAGAGTAAAATTACTATTTATCAAAACAACCCTGTCAAAAATTCATTTATATTGTAGCGGAAAATTATTTCAAAATCAACAACTTTGTTCAACAATCTTTGGCACTACGGCCTCAACATAAATAACTTAAAGGAAAATCTTAATCCAAAAAGGTTCAACAACATAGTTCATAATACAATACGTAACAATGGAAAGCATAGCAAGAATCCCCATCCCGTTACGTATCAGAGCGACCTTAAGACGACACACGAGAGAGTCAACTCACATCAACAGCTAAGCCTGGTTATCTGCACGTTACCAACATAGGGGCAACATTCAAACAGAAGGGGTGAGATTTCACATTCAATAATAATAAGCATATAATTCATCAACGGGATTTAACAACTTAAACAACGATAATTAACAACAATAATAGTTCACATATACTCATCATCGATAGTGTTTCACATATGCTTCACTTAATAATTCACTTAGCATTTAATTCAACAGCAACAACTCAACAACGGCGACGACAATTCAACATTAACGACAATGCAACGATACAACAACAACTTGGATATGCAGTATGCATGTAGTACCAATCAACGTGTTAGAGCATAAGCTCTCAATTCAACGCTGGAGTATAAACTCCTAAATTCAACGTTGGAGCATAAGCTCCTAAAATAAACGCTGGAGCATAGCTCCTAAAATCAACGCTGGAGTATCAACTCCTAAAATCAACACTGGAGCATAGCTCCTAACTTTATATGAGTATGCATGGACTCAACAACTTAATCAACAACAACGTACAACTTCAACGACTTGACAACATCAACAACAACGTAAGACATCAACGACAATGTCAACAACAACAAAACTACATGTTAGATTCAATCTCAGAATTATACAACCTAAGATTAGAGAATATTTTCTTCTCTTCTCTTCTCTTGGTTCATCCAATTCTTCTCCCCTACCTTACCTTAGATTAGATGATTGCAAGGTTCTACCAATTCTTCTCTTCTCTTGGTTCTCTTCTTCTCTAGGTTCTCCTATTCTCTTGGTTCTCCAAAAGTTTCTCCCCTAATTTGTGTCTGGCTCTTACCTTTTATATCTCACACCCTCAACATATTTTCTAACTGAATCCACGTATTTTCTAACTAAATTCAAACCAAGTATTTTCTTACTAAATCCAAACCACGTATTTTCTTACTAAATAATAATATAAAGTCACTTAATAAAATATTAAAACACCACAACATGTCATAAATCAACATAAATCACATAAGTCATATAATAAAATATTAAAACATCACAACACGTCATAAATCAACATAAATCACATAAGTCATATAAAAGACTCTAAACTCAACCAAAAATAATTAAATAATAAATTGGGGCGTTACAAGAGGTGCTTACCAATTCCTTACCAGTCAATCAATTCAGACAACGGAAGTTTTATCGGATTTAGTTTGGCACAAACAGGTTCCCTTGAAGATCTCTATTATTGCGTGGAGACTCATTCGGAATAGACTGTTGACGAAGGATAATTTGTATGTGCGCCGTGTTCTCTCTCTTGCAAATCAACATTGTGCGGTGGGCTGCGGTGACATCGATACTACTCAACATCTTTTCCTCTCTTGTCCGTTTTATGCTGCTTTGTGGGGGAAAATTCGGTCCTGGTTCGGTGTAGCTACAGCCGAGCCATTATGTGTGTGAGATCATTTTATCTGTTTGTTTATTCCGCAGGTGGCTCGCGTACCATTCACTCTTTTATGCAACCCATTTGGTTGTGTTGTGTGTGGGTCTTATGTGTCATACCCCAATTTTTGACCTAAGATATCACTGACACGTGTCGTTTGACCCTACATTCATACGCAATTTGACCTGATCGATCTCTGACGTTTCAGTGAAAAATTCGGCAGAGAGGTATTTTAAAATACCTCATATTGGATTCCGAGTCGGGCCCTCTTCTCTCTTTATTTTTGTTTTTATCTTATTTTTAATTTCCATCTTTTATTTAAATTTTTAATTAACTTTAATTTTGTTTATAAAAATCTTTATTTTCTTTTTTAATTAAACTTTAAAGTGTCTCATCCTTTTTATTATTTGTTTTAATCTTCATCTTCTTTTTTAGTTTTATTTTTGTCCATATCCAAGTTTGTCCCAATCCAGAAATGGTCTTAATCCAAAGCCGTAAGTTCAATCCAAAGCAGCCTCATCTGCATCAAACTCAGGAACAGAAACACAACACGTTCTTTTCATTCCAATCCAAAGCCACAGAATTTTCTGCATCTTCAACAAACCCTAAGTCCAAACATGCCACTATAAATAGAACCTGCACAACACACAGGAGAAAAAAAAACAGCACAAATCCTCAATCATAAAACCTGCAATTCACAACAACACAGAAACGTACAAACAGCCAGAGAAAAAAACAAAACCTCAACAACAATCAACCTGCAAAAACCACACCGACACAGACCGTACAACACAAATCCAGTCAAGTCACATTCATTACCAACCGCAATCAAACCAAACCTGACACCAAGAGCCAGGAATCAACGCAAACCGAACCCGACGGTCGTGAATCCGTCGAGTCCACTCACACAGCCACTGACACATACGACGGAGCCCAACAACGAGCTGTACGGCAGACGAATCGCACGCCACCGTCCAAACAACACATAGAGGTAGTATCTTTCTCTTTTGTTTTGTTCCTTTTTTTTAGATCTAGGAATATAGGATTTGTATTTGGGGATTTTGAGGTTAGAAACAGCTTTAGGAAGAAGAATAGAAGGGAAAAGAACGAAAAAGTAAAAAAAGAGGTGTTTGGACTTTAACAGCGGCGCCGCCGTCAATGACGGCTAGCCGCCGCGTCGGAGCCGTCTCCGACCACCCTCCGGCCGCCCCATTCTCCAATCGGAGAAGACATAGAGTGAGGAGAGAGAACAGAGAAAGAAAAAGGAGAGAAAGGAAGGAGAGAGAAAGTGTTTGGGAAATGAAGGAAAAATTGGGTTTACAACCCATATATACTCCCCAATCAGTTCAGTTCTCCTGGGCCCGACCCAGAGTTGAACCGAACCGGCCCCAGCCTGTCCTCTAGGCCCAATCCCGAAATTGCTCTTTGGCCTAACTCTCTACTGCTTTATTTTCTGCTTGCTGTTTGCGTCTACCTGAATACTGTTGCACCCCCCTGCTGTAATTTAATTCCTCAGAAAATGGAAGTTGGAGATTTCTCAGAACTTCAATGTTACACTTTAGAAAATATTTTAGTAGTAAGAGTAGCATTGTAACCTTGAGGTACTATGGACATTGGTTCAACTTGATTAATAAACAATTTCCCCTTCCCAATTTTCTTTTTAAAATAGAAGCTCTGATGTCACATGAAAACGATCCTCTCTTATCGAAGTACGTATAAAATAAGTTTTATGTGTGTGTTCACATCATAAAAACATTATACACATGTGTTCGTTGCGAAAACCCTGGATCAGGATTCAAACTTTTGAACTTTAAAAATAATTATAATATACATTAAAGAAAATTACATTGTGATCAACTCATTTAGAGTAATAATATTTTTATTTTTTTTCTCAAGTCGCTTAGTGACTAGAATTCATTTTTTAAGGTAAACAAGTTGAGAGTCTGAGGTTTGAACATCAGTCCTTATATATTACGGTGCATCATCTCTACCAATTGAGTTACGCTTAGACATGGCAACAAAACCCGCCCCCGCCCCGAATTTAACGGGGAAAAGCCGATTTGACTGGATGCGGGTGCGAGTGTGCCCCGCACCCACCCCCGCCCCGTACCTGCTTTTCGAAATCTACTTTATTAAATTTTATAATATTATTTCTATAAGCACCAACCTATTTTAATATATTATTACTCTATGTTGTCAAAGCGGAAAAGCGTCACGGCGCGGTATGCGAGCGCTCTTACAGGACGCGGACACTAAAACTAAAAATGATATTATTAGTAAAGGACTAATAAAATATGGAAATAAAATTATTTAGCATTAGTTGTATAAATGAAAAATTAAAGATTATTAATTGTTTTTAGTATTAAATACTTTTATACTTAAATACTTTTAATGTTAAAATATCATATTGTTCAAAAAGAAATATTAAAATACCTTAAATAATATACTTAAACAATATACTTAAATACCATAATGCTAAAAAAAAAACTAAAATACCTTACACCATGTACTTAAGAAACAAATTAATTGTATATACTTATTAATTTAAAAACTATATATCATACTATATTTTTTTGATAAAGACAAATAATATATCATGCCATAATTTAAAAACATTATACTATGTATTATTTATTATTCCTTTAGAAAAAGTATTATTACTATTAAGTAAAACAAATTATTATATGTGTAACCAAAAATAAAACAAATTAGGGTTAATAGTGTTTTCACCCCTGTAATATATGTCATTCCTTTGCAGGGGTGAAAAGGAATATATGTCATATGTCCAGCCATTCACGTGACTAAACGTGTTTTTTTCAAATAAAAAAAAACTGCATCGTCGTTTAACAAAGTGGATCTTGGATCCGACCCGTTAGCATCTACGGTTCTTACGATTTATAGCATCTACGGTTCTTGGATCCACTCTGCTACACCGAAAAGCGGCTGCGAAATCCACGTTTGATCCGCTTTCTCCAAACTCGCCAAGGCGGAGTGCTGCATAGTGGTAGGCTGATTTTGGCCACTCCGCGCCACGATGGCGCCGGTAGCGGCCGCTATTGACAACAAAGTTATTACTCTTTTGAAACATATTTATTATAATTATTTTGCTCTTTTGAAAAAAGTTTAGACATTTAATTATTAATTATTAATATAATTATTGTTTTTTGTTGCTATGAAAAAATATGCATTTTTTAAATATTTTATAAAAAAATAGAGTTTTCGCGGGTGGGGTGGAGGCGGGGCCTGGAGACCCGTCCCCATTAGAGGCGGGGTTGGGTGTTCAATTTTTACCCCCAATATGATTTGGGGACGGGGCGGGGGGCGGGGACGGATGCATGAAAGCGAGGGCGGAGACAGGGATGCTTAAACACGCCCCCGATCCGCACCGGTGCCATGTCTAGTTACGCTCACAAAGATAAGGTAATAATATTATTAAAGGTCAAATATATTTTTGTCTCTCTAAATATATCAACTTTCACTTCTAATTCTCCTAAAAAAATTCTTCAAACTTTGCTCCCTCTAATTTTTCTATTAACAATTTTAATCTTTTCATTTTAACAGAAATTGACATGACATGTTTCAAGCGACTTTTTTGAAAGAAGTGACTTTTTTTTTGTATGACATGCCATTGTTGAAGCCTTAAAATATAATTAACCTAATAACTTAAGTATTTAATCTTTAAGTTGATTTTTTCCGCCTCGAAGGAGCATAACTCAATAGATAGCTACCAGATGTGTATTTGGGGAGTCTTAAAGATACAGGGGGTCTAAAGAGAAATGCTCAATTTTTGTAGAACTTTTTAACCTGATCCTAAAAAGTCTGGATCCCATTTGGGATAACCTATACGGGCCACAGGTAGCCCATTTAGCCCGCATAACAAAAAAAATTCTGAAAGTTTTATATACTATTTTTAATAATTCCTTACTTAGTTGATTATTAAAGTGAAAAATCCAATGAATCAACACACATATAAAAGAAATACAAAAAATGTATTTACTTGTTTTGTTTCTATAATTTTAAATGTCAAACATATAACGGTTGTAAAATAATTTATAAAATGTCGAACATATATAAATATCTACAACCATAACATGCGTAGTTTATCTAAAATTGTTTTCCTCGTCATTTTAGTTTTAAAAAATGTTTACAAATGTTGTTGTAATAGGTAGTATTAAAATCTATTAAAAAGATTTTTTTTTTTAAGAAATCTATTAAAAAGATTATTTAAAAGAAATTTTGTTGGACTATTTTATATTAATTTTTTACAAAAAAAAGTTATATTTTTATAGGGGTAAGGCCGGGATCGAGTAGTTTTTTTAGAGCCTATATTTGAAAACAATTGCATTTTTGACATTCAGAAGTTCCTAATAATACAAGTAAATTACTAAAATACCTCCAGCGGTAGTTAACTACCGTTGGGTTATAACTACAAAACCGACGACGGTTAACTGCTGCTGGGTTTTTTGGTCTTTTACTTGTGTTGCTAAGACATATCAAATGTCAGAACAACAATTGTCATATTTGAATAGGACTTTTTGACTCGATCCGGTAAAGTCTGAAACCCGTTAAGATCAACACTAAATAGATTGGACAGTCCATTTTAACAGCCCTAACCAAAAGCATATTTAATTGAGATCTGCTCTTTAGCCAAAAGTTTTTGTTCATTTTCAAATAAAAAGACCAAAATACCCCTACGCGAGTTAACTCACGCTACATGAGTTAACTCACGCCAGCGTTAAATTTGCGTGAGTTAATACAACATGAAACAAAAAAGGTTACCTCTGTTTCCTTCCCCTCTCAGTCTCTATAGGAGTTTGTGCCTATCTTTGTCTCCTTCTCTCTCCCACGTGTATTTGTGTCAAAATCTATAAAGTTTGAACTCTAATATTTTACCTTTAATCAGAGGGTGACTTGAAAAGAATTCCATTCAACCGACACAAGATAAAACAAGATTGCAGGTTCCTTCTCTTAAATATATATTTGACATTACCTTTTTCTATGATCAAAGTTTTTTTCTGCGTGATTTAACTCACACAAATTTAAAACTAACATGAATTAACTCACACAAGGGTATTTTGGTCTTTTCACTTGAGAATGAGAAAAAAATTTGGGTTAAGTGCAGTTCTCTATTTAATTAGATTCATTTTTATTTAAATTGAAATTTCTTTCTTTAGAATGAAGCTCTTACATGTTTTAGACAATTCAATTTTGACTTTGATTTGACCCCAATATCATCAAAGAAATAATGAAAAAATAAATTCCCTGCACTTTGATATGCAGCCCCCTGCATTTGAACCATTTAATGCTGACGGCTTTTGTAATATTATTGAGAAATTGTACCCTTTGTGTTTTTCTCTTTAACCACGGGTTTGATGTGCTTAAAATGTTAATTTTGGTGATTTATATTAAAAATTAGTTTAGACCGATAAATCAAATTCTTATATCTGTTCACGTGGACTTAGCTCAGTTGGTAAGACCTTGCATAATATATGCAAGGTCTAAGGTTTGAACCTCGGACACCACAAAAAAAAAATTAAATTCTTATATTTGAAGGAGAAAGTGTTATGACTTATGATGACTATTTTTATATTTGTTCGACAAATTAACTTCAAATATATTTTATAATTTCTTAAATTTCATGTATATGTTGTAGATTAAAAAAATTATTTTTTGTTTATTAAATTATACTTTTAAACTTTTGATCTTCTAATCTTAATTTATGGCTCATCTCTGAATGGGGCATACATGTTTAGTCAATTTTCTAAAAAACACGTTAAATTATACTTTTAATTATAAGTTTTCAACAAAAAAAAACTTTTAAATTATCTTTTAAACTTTTGATCCCTTTTGGTTTGCCTTATAATACCAAAACCAAATTTATAAGTAACTCTGAAGTCTGAACCAGTCTTTGGGCCATTGCAGAGACGACATAATATAATACTCAAGGCACGCGCGCATCTTTGACGAAAGTTGAAGACACGGTCAACATCATATATCCATGCCATACTCTTCCTCGTATGCAATGCAATCTATAAACTCCTATAAATACAATTTTATAGAATGCAATCTAACAAACCAACTAAATCCTACTAGCTTGCTGTCACCATATTTCTAATTCTGCAACCAATTAATATTATAAACTTTTGAGTTTAATTCTTTGGCATTCCACAGAACAAACCTGACCAAACTTGAACTTAATTCCCAAACATATATTTGATTCCATAATGGAGAGAACACAATCATCACTTCTACAGATTCAGCCTCCCACCTATGG
>Ga0228710_1011609_pt1 | contig 11295 bp, 7 predicted proteins | sample MedpolnodulmetaG_FD_177995 | JGI IMG/M metagenome (GOLD analysis project Ga0228710, IMG submission 177995) | Root nodule microbial communities from Medicago polymorpha collected in Santa Monica, California, United States - pink nodules | ecosystem: Host-associated > Plants > Roots > Nodule... | reverse complement strand
AAATCTAAAAAATTTCTAATTTAAGAGAAAAAATCTAACATATAAACATAAAAGGTTAATGGTGTTTGATTATGAAAACTTACTTGTTATTGGAGTGTTGTTTGATTTGAACTTGAAGGAATTTTGGTTTTGGGTGATTTGAGAGAGGTTTTTGAGATTTTAGATGAGAAATGAGGTGTTCTGCCTTGTTTAAGACAACACGTAGCATGAGTTAACTAATGATGCGTTAGTTAACTCACGCAGCATTAGTTAAGTAATGCAGAGTTTAACACTTGCATTACATAACTAGCGCAAGGGCATTTTCGAAATGGCTGCAGGGCGCGAGTGTTTTGTGCTGGGGGAAGAGCAGAAATCAAAATTTATTGCTCAATATCCACATCCCCACTCAAAAAAGAAAAATAAACATGTTTCATGTTTCAATTTCTAAGTAAAAAATCATGTTCTATGTTTCTATTTCTAAGTTAAAAAACATATCTTTAGTAAAAATAATTGCTAATTTTGATTTCGGTGGCTAATATAATTATATGAGTGTTATTTTCAGTTTAAATAAAAGATTTAATCTTTAAAAAACTTTGTACTTTTTTTTATTATGGCCCTATTTTTACTATGAGAGTCGAGCCTCCAGTTTCGTTGGGACGACCCTGCTTGTGCGGATGTGTATTTCCGAACAAAAACATGACTTTTTCTTTGTTATATACTACCTTTGTCCCTAAATATATGACCCTTTTGCAAAAACCACGGGAATTAAGAAAGTTTGTAGTAGTATTAAATTTGTATGTAATTACTATTGTTTTTACAAATTTATCCTTAACAGAGGGTTGATTTGAGTTTTCAACATAGTATTTATTGTTGATTGAAGAAAAATATGCAAAATAAATAAGAGTATGTTGGTAAAGAAATAATTAATGTTATTGAAAATACCAAAATGGTCTTATAAAAAGGGACAAAAAAATTCTCAAAATGGTCTTATAATTAGGGACAGAGGTAGTAATGTTTATTTTCGAAAGCATGTTTATTTTTGAAAATGATGAGGTTGCTCTTGCGCTTTAAACCAGTGTTTTAAAAACCGAACCGGCCAGTCGGACACTATAATAATAATAATAATAATATATCGAGCAACCAACAAGGGAAAAAGGTACTTGTGGTCAATATGGCACTCATGTCACCATTGAATCCAATTAGATTTTGAAGGGAATGTTGAAGAATAAAATCTCATATCAAAATAACAACAAAGCATGGCGAAGTTTATACAAACAAGGAATGTTTTTTTTTTTTTGAGTAAACAAACAAGGAATGTTTGATTTCATTGGTTGGAACCTTTTAATTCGTAACTATGCACATTGCACACTCCTCACTAAGATATGGTGCACCATGCTTTATTATTTTGACTGTGTAAATAGTATCAAAATTCCATTTCCAGCTTGCAGGAATCTAAGTAAGCATGATTCTGATGATCACTCAAATCCACTACCTAAAGTTCCTATAGGGTACACACATGCATTAACAAATGAAAGTAATAGTTTATTGGATTATTGATCATGCCATGCACTGTTTATTCATAATGCCTTAAGGAATTTTTGTTTTATTCTCATTGATATGATTAGTGGACTAATAAATTATTAATTATTAACATACGTGTGAACTTTAAATATTCTTTTCTTCTTGTACGTACCATCATGTGAATATTTTCATATAACAATATCCAAGCTTATAACTGTTACACGATTTTTCAAGGGTACGTTGATTCTTGATAGTGATGTTACTGATGATGCTTTAGTTAAATTCTTTCAACAAAAGTAATGTAAAACAAAAATAAAAACAAAAAGAAAAGAAAGGGACAAAATAGATATGTTGTGTGATGAGGAAACAATCGTTGGGTCAATTCTTTTGTTCACTTTTTATGGGGTTTGAAATTGAAGATAAAATAAAGAATCGGAGATATAATACGGTATCAAAGTGGGGATAGGATAAAATTAAGATGGCACAGTAATTTTGTTTATTGAAAAAATTCAAGTTCCACATTAATAGAAATAGAAATGAGGTCTAATTAGAGTTTATAAGTAGTGTATATGGAAAAACTCAATTATATAAAGAGTGTCACTCCCTTTACAAGTTAGATAAATCAATATAAAATTTAATACAATAAAAAAAGCACATGATTTACCTTTTTAAATAATTAGTAATAGAGAAAGATGGAGAGAAATTTCAGTTAAAAAGAATAGAGATTATGAAAGCTCCAATGACAATGTAAAATAATTTTACACTTACCCTCAATGAACATCTTTGTATTCCATCAAATAAAATTAAAGAGACGTTTTGAAATTTTATGTATGACATAGGTAGAGAATTAATGGTTTTTTTATTGGATGATAGTGTAAAAATATTTTACTCCAAAGTTAACTACAATTAATAACTATGTTTGGTTAGATCTTTTTATAGACAAGCTTACCCTTAACAATTCATTAATTACATCAATTTAAATCTATACATTAATTTAAGTAACTAATTAAAAAACCAACTAGAATGGAGATGAAGTGGTGCAACACAATGGTGACATATCAAATATTAAATTGGTCGATCTTAACCAAAAAAATCGTGAAAAATGTGATTTTAAATATAAGTAATTGACTTGACATGTAAAAAAGAAATTGTAATATATATTTCAAATTGGTTCTAAAGGTATCATCAATTCTACATTTTTAGAACTATAGTTTTCTGTCTACCAAAATTAGGTATTGTACAATAGGAAATTCAGGTAGCCTTTGTGATGCAATGGTCAAAGGGGCTATTGTAAAGCTGATATCAACAAGGATATTCCCTGATTTGCAGGATACAGTTGACAGTTGCTTTTTAACTGTTGGACACAATAGAAGAGGCCTATAGATATCACGAGATTTAATATTGCTCCTGACTGTATTACCCATTGGGTGTCATTTCATATAGATATAGAATATTTGATATTTGATGAATAATATTAGCAATTCATTCTTGTGAGTTGTGGCACACATTTTTCAAAACATTTTCCTTTTTATTGTTAATCAAAATTCATGGGTCATATTATATCAAATCAAATAATAGAAAAGAGCATATAGTGTGTTTGAGATCATATTTTTATTTCATTTTTATAATGTATATATTATATAGCAAGAATCTTCAGCAACTTGAGTAGAAAAAATTCATCCTTATGTTCTTTACAAATATTGGCGGCTTAAGTAGTTCACTTATACAACATAAGATTAAGATTAAGAATATTTCATTTTGAAAGTATCTTGAGCCAGCTAATTTCAAATTTGTTAGGCCATGATGGAAAGTCTTATTGGTTGTACTAAGAGCAATTACTCTAGTGAGGTTGGACACCATATTTTCATCAAAACCTTGATAAATTAAGTATATCGATCATCTCATTTATATGTTGTTCAAATTCAACTATTTCATTTAATGTGAAACTTTATCTCACAATTGACGTATCATAACAAAATTTGTGAGGTTGTTTGTGACTATCATTTTTCAGTCAAAAATTAGCAAAAAAACATTAGTGCACTAATTAATTCAGTACAAACAATGTATTATATTGAATGCAACAATACAATATGCAACTCAAACCATAAGATGTATATTAAGCCGGTATTCATATGAAAATCTCTACTCAAACATCAAAGTAGCAGAGTACAATGTGATGAACTTGTTTGTCCCTCGCCTCGATTCATGAGGTGAGGGACACCGAACGAGAACTAACTAGGAGGTCCACGTTTTAGACCCATAAAACTTACATAACGCACTAACATTTTTCTATCCAAAAAGCAAAATTAATCAACATATTTTTCATTACTCCTGAATTAAACATGTTAATTGAAATTAATAAAATTGAATCATACTCTTTTTCTCTTAAGATACATCTTAAAATATCAAGCAAGAGGCAACCTTATACAAAACTCAAGAGAATTCAATTCAACTCAACTGAAACTTGGTCTCTCCCTAGATGAAGAAGAATGTAAGAACTCAATGCAATCTTCAACAGTTTCAGCTCGATGTGAATCGGTGAGGTCTGATACCGATCGCGACCTTACCAAAGTAGATGAAGAAGAAACCTTCCTAGAGGATCTTCTTTTCATAGAAACACTTCTTATAGAACTTGCCACTTTTGTTCCTAGCTGCACTAGGTATTTCAAAGGTGATGACAATCTTGATTGCTCTTTGGTTAATTTGAAATTACCACTTTCAATTTCCCTCTTCTTGAGAAAAATTGTTGGTATGTCATTGACATTAGGACTAAAGCATACCCTTTTGCTTTTAATGGACATTTTGAAGAACTATAGGAGAATTCTAATTTGGAAAAAAAAGTGTTGTTTTAGTTTTTGTGTTTGGTTTGTGAAGGGAAAGAGAAGCAGAATCTGGAAAGGGGAGATAGGTTTGAAGAGGGAGAGTTGGAATGTTTGTTAGAGAGGATAGTTGGATGGCAAGAGTATATATAAGGACAAAAAGCTACAAAGTGAATATTGAAAAAGGATATACTAGAATTAAAATTAATTATCCAATGTCTTTTTTTTCCTCTTAAGTATGCTAGTGTGACAGTTTATATGAACTACTATGTTTTCATTATTCATAGATTAACAATTGTTTGTGTTAAACAAAATTAAATTTTGAGTTAATCTTGCACTCATTTTACCGCATTATAAAGGTTCGTAGTGTAATCGCAACCACTAGCACAGCCGCAATTTAAAATCATGATCCTAATTGGTAAAATAAACGCAAGGAGTGTTAGGTAGGATTAATCTTACTAGTGGTTATGGGATTTTAAACCAATCTAAAACTTAATCTGACCTAAAATCAAGTCACTCTATCTAGTAAGGAGTAAGTCTTCTATTTTCACAACACTATGGACACAAGTTTTAGACACTCACATAAAAACAAAATTTACAATTAATATTTTTATTATTTTTGAAATAATTAATTGTTTAAAAGGTAGAATTAACAACTTTTCAGTGTGCCTTAAGAACGTATATGTGGTCTTCCCTAAAAAACGTATATGTGGTCTTCTGACCATGTAAGAATAATCTTACCAGTAAGACCTTCATGGCATGTACAATTTCTAAGCATACATGAGATATGCACATATATGACTAATGTAAAATTAAATGTTTCCATTAATGATGGTATAGGTGGTTCAAATCATTATGACCATAGTCTAAACTGCAACTTAACAATTTTTTTTTTAAATTCTGCAATTGAAACACAGTCACAATAGTTAATGCAATCACAATTTAGACATTCATAATTGTGGTGGTTGATTAAGAATTAGACTTGAGACAAAAAATGAACAGAAAGAAAATTGTGTGAGAATTTCTCAGACACCAAGAAAGAAAAAATAAAGGGTTTGGTCAAAAGACAAAGTGGTGGATGAGTGAAGACTTGACAAAGGGACAAAGAGTGAAGCAGTTTTGTTTGTAGAAAAAAGGTAGTAACATAACAGATAGACAAGGCAGTGAGAGGGAACTTGTTAACACTACGTTGCTTTTTAGGTGGAATTTTGCAGGGCCATGTCATGCTTTTGTTACCCATTTGGTTCTGTTTTCTGAAAATCAGAAATCGAGATATCAAAGACTGGCCCCTATTTGTTAGTATCTTGTGCAGCAAGAGAATATGTAAAAGAAATGAAGAGGGAATCGGTTTGAATGTTTAGTTGGCGTGTGAATATCATGTACTAATTTGTTTAGACCAATTTTATGATTACACAAGTGAAACAAAATCTTGTGTTATACATAATTTAGTTTTTATTATTACATCAATAAATCTATCCATTAAATTAAATGAGATATGATGTAATTTATTGATCAAATGGTGAAAAGCACATATGCATCGTGTAAGACAATTTTATTTGTGCATGTTAAACAAAGTAGTTCGTTTAACCATATTCTTTTCTGATTAATCACAACTTTTTGAGTGTTGCAGTTCTCACATCCATAGTTTCTTAGAAACACATGGAAATGACCAAAAAATTCAACGGTAGTTAACTATTGTCGGTTTTCTACTTTGAAGTCGGCGGTAGTTAACTACCGACAGAGGGTTTTTTGGCTATTTTCATGTGTTTCTAAGAAACTATGGATGTGAGAACAACAACTTTCCAATTTTTTCATAGATTTAACTTATTGGGCCTTCTCTTCTTTTGGGCCTTATTCTTGAATAGTGGGCTTACTGTTAGAATGGTTGATGCATTCTTGAGAAATTGGAAAAAAAAATTAAATAAATACATAGAAGGAAATGCTAACAAGTGTCTTAAGTATTAGGAATCTAGTTAATAAGTTTTTATGAAAATTTGTGCATTCAATACATCATAAATTAAAATATTAGAATTTTTTTAATGAATAGTGTTTTAATTAGGAATCCTTAAAGAGTACCATTATGACACTCGTTAGCAAAACTCATGCTATATATTGTTTTTTTTTTCTAATACTCCCTCCGTCCCTTAACATAGGCACCCATTGTCTTTTTCACATTTCTTAAGAAATGTTGTCAGTGTAATTAATGCGTCTGTTTTGTGTATTAATATTACTAAATTATCCTTTGTTTGTATGTGTATTAAATTTGACTTTTCATATTTCAAGACAAGTTAGTAGTATTAAGTAGGAGTATGTTTAGGAAAAAATTAATAAATGCATCTAGTAATTTGAAAAGGGGTTTACATTTAGAGACAAAAATAAAGTCAAATGAGAGCTTAAATATAGGAACGGAACTTAAATATAGGAACGGAGGGAGTACAATATATTGGATAAATGTTGTTCACATTTCATTATCTCCGAGACACTCAATTTCAGAGTCTTCTTTTAACCTCATCTTCTTCCTTGGAGTTATATATCTACTTTGATGTTAATTGGACCATTGATCTCACTAAATGTAAGTTTACCACAACTTTTTATATGTTTCTTGGAGATTTTTGAATTTCGTAGAAAAACAAGAAACATGACATTTGTCTCATGCTCTTTTGCTAGCTAGTCGCATTATTGGAGCCTTGACCTCCTTTCTCTTTATCCTCTTCTCCTTTCTATATGAATTTTCATTGTAAACAACATTTAATATTGTATATATTTTTTTGGTTACATAATAATGTATACGATGTCATGTGAATATTGAGATTAACTGTTTTAACCCTTAAATGAAATCCATTTAAACATTGAGATTAACTTCAAAGCAATGACTGTGTAATTTTTTTTACAACATCAAATCGTGATAAATAAACGCTCCTATCTGTCAACATGACTAAGGAGATGATAACACCATAATTTATAGTATTTTTTATTACAGTTTTGTTTATTAAATTAAGTTATATTTTTATTTAAGTTTTATTTGTACTTTACTACATTTTGCTTTGTTATCGAATAAATAGGTAAAGTGAAGGGTGTGTGAAGCAATGGTGCAAAATAGACCAAAATCACCCAAAGAACCGAGGCTTGTAGACCAAGCCATGACTTAGGGCACTCATATGGCATTCAAGACCATTTTTAATGATCAAAGAATGGAAAATTATTCAGATACACTTCAGAAAACATGCATTCAAGATCCATAACCGTAACATAATGATGGAGAAGCAAGGGATCAATCTTCTTAAAAACAGAAGTTGTTACCGCCTTTAATGAGAGGCTATTGCCTTAACTACTTGGTGAATTCAATTTTGTTGGTTTTTCTTTGTTGACCTGAATGGATGATTTTATGCACAAATGCAGTAGCTCTTAGCCTATAAATAAATAAGTTTAGGTTCTCCTTGGTTTGCACCACTTACCACTAAGAACACTTGTACATTTTCATTTTGTTATAATATTGTTTTTCTCTTTTATTTTCTTAATTTTATTATATTTATTTATGATCTTCGCCATCAAGTTTGAGTAGTCCCCTTATGTCTTGGGGTCATGGAAAGTAGTTTTATATGATTCTATTTCTCTCTTTTGATTAGGAAATGCATTCACCTGATCTAACTTTAAGCTTTTATCAAAATCTTAGACAATTTTTAGATAAATGAAAATGAAAGAAGATTGCTAGAAATATAAAGGTAGAAACAAGGTTTGAAGCATGATAATAGACTAAGAATTTTTGGGATGCAAAAATGGGTATTCTGTTTAATGGGTCAAGTTAACATGAAACTCCATGAGAATAAGATTTTGTGTGAGATACTTGTTTATATTACTAGAGATAGAGTAAACAATACAATAGAGAATACCTCATCCTTAGACATATATTTCTGAGGCAAAGGAAAGAAATAGGATTTGGTTTGTTCGTCATACGGATCAAATCCAATGATTTTGAGACTTTTTTAACATAGTATATTTCAAAAACAAATATTATTGTTGCTTTTAATCATCTTGCATTCCTATTTAAAAGATACAAAAACATTTTACTTCAAATTTGCATATTAGGGAGAAAAAGGCTTACCTTGATGATCACAAGTCCATGGGGATCAATATTTTATTACGACAATAACACTGCGTACTTGCGAGATATAAGGAGGTAAAAACAAGAATTACATCAAAAGTCAAATCTAGATAAAATATATAAGATCATACTTTGCGAAAGCGTTAACAAACTGGTTAGCTTCATAGAAACTATGGTGAGACACATAGAAGACGTCGAGATGTTTGAGAATATCACATATATAATGAGTGGTTGACCAATTAGCAAATACGCCAAACTGTAACAAGTAATAAAGTCATAAGTTATTGTCTTCACATAGATTGTTGTTCAACTAAGCAATTTGCTAAACTTATTTGATTAAGAGCAATAAAAGGAGTTTATGGGTTTTAAGTTTGATTGATTGCACAATATGGGATTATGCTTGGGTTTATTCAGATGTTTAACGACAATTATAATTTTCTTGAATGCCCTCTATCTTTTTTTTGGATCAATAAATGTTTATAAGTTTGTTATGACCTAACCTTGATAAATGATGGTTCTGATATGAAATTATGATGAATCAGTGGGATGTTCTAGTATTTATGCCTAAACAAGGGTCATACTTTTGACTTTCTCTAAAGATGAATCATAACATAGCATTCAATAAAGTGATTAAAGATGATTAAACAATTTTCAAAGTTCTTGTTCGAGAGACAGTAAGATAGTTAGTCTTATACTATAACATATGGGTCATGTCAACAGCTGGTTAAATAGCATTATAACGATCAGAAAGAGTGAAAATTAAATAAGACTATGATCATAATTGAATAAAGACTTGCATTAATCGAATCTAACAAATAAATAGAGGTTAATCGTAGAACTCTAATCATATAGTTTTATTTACCTTGGTAATTGACACCATTATAAAATAAAAGAAAAACATACTCTATTGGGAGGAAGAAACCCTTTTTGATGCTCCAGATGCTTGACCCTTCCTTGTACCGCCAAATTTCTGAATTAATATTATTGTGTGTAAGAGTCTCTATTTATAGACATCTTTCTATTTAGGTTTACATGAGATTTCTGGGCGCTTTCTTCCGATCCATTTTGGAAAACAAGCTGAAAGTACAATTTTTCCGTGCACAATGCGTCGGAGGTGCTTTAGGCAGTAGCACTAAGGCGAGCTGCAATGTATCTTGCACTTGAATTTTTTTTACGGCCCTCGAGGGGCAAATTTTTCACTTTTTCATCCTTCTTCGAGTGATCTTCTTACTTGAATTGTCTTGGGACTTCAGATGAATTTCCCCCAACTTTTATTGTATTTTAAAACCTTACAAGTGTCATTGATCTTCACTCTTCAACTTCCACAATCCTCCCCGTGATGTCTTGCTTTTCTGAATTACATGATTTATCAATAAAAAGACTCAAAACACTTATGAAGTTGCATGATTATGAAAGAAAATGGATTACAATGACTCGAATCATGAAAACAAAACAAAATCTTCCTCAAACCATGAACAACTCCTCTAATTGATCTCTAAATTTTCTTCAAATGCTTATTAATTTACTAAGAAATATTATGAAAGGTGTTCTAGTACCTAAAACGAAAGCTAGATGGACCGAGGCAAAAGAAAATAAATTTTCATATGATTGGAAAGTGAGAAATATTTTGATATCCTCGATGGGGTTGATAAATATTATTTCATTTCCAACGTACGATAGCTAACACTATGTGGGACGCTTAGCAAGTTGCTCATAAGGAAACAACACAAAGTGAAACAAGCTAGAGTCAATACTTTAAATTAAGATTTAGAGCACTTTCACATGAAGCATGGGGAAACAATCGTGGATATGCAAATAAGGTTTACTCATTTAATAAATAGATTGAATGTATTGGACATACCGGTTGCTAGTGAAATTGCTATTATGAAAATTTTGATATGTCGTACAAGGGAATGACATCCCAAAATGACCCTATCAAGAAAGTTAATGATCTTACAACTTTAGACATCACATCTTTGTTTTAAAAATTGGAAGAACATGAGAAAGAGCTCATGACACTTGATAAGTATGAAAGCAAGCTTAAGAAGAAATAAAAGGGTAAGGAGAAACACAAGGACAAGAAGTCAATTTCTCTAAAGGCTTCTTCTTCAAAGTCCATGGTTCAAGAGTAAAGTGATATAAACTCAAATGAGCATAGTGACACGGATGATAAGGAAATGTGGTTGTTTGTAAGAAGGTACAATAAGTACATTAAGCGCAATGGTTTAAAGCACTCTAGCAAAAATTTCATCAACTACTGTAAGCAAACAAACAATAAGAAAGAAGGAGGTAAAGAGAAAATTCTTCAGGCTTATATTTTGAATGTGAAAAAATAGGGCACTACAAGTCAGATTGTCTAAGTATCAAAAAGAAAGGGAATAAAATTTTGGCTTATTTAGATCCACCTATTGCAAAAATTTTAGAATTGCAAAATAAAATAAGCACTCTTAAAACTGTTGGATCATTGAGGGGAGCGGCACAAGCAAGAGAGACGCCACACTCTTACCCAAAACCTTAAGACAATGAGTTTATGAGTCCTCTTACTTATAAGGTGTTCAACCTTTATTTTTTTATCCGATGTGGGACATATCACTCACACTTGCACACAACACTCCCCCTCAAGTGTGAGTCCATCAATTCATCATGCTCCTCCCTCGAGCGGAAGCTCTTACTTGCTTGTATCATCGTTACTGGTTTCTCCGCAACGGGTCGACACTGTATCGTCCTTAGATTCTTCCAAAGCCACTACAATGTGATTAAATCTTGATGTTAAGGTTCTGAGAACCTTTTCAACCTTCATTACATCAGTGACAGTTTCACCATTCCTTTTCATCTGATTTGTAAGATTGATTACTTTATCAAAGTATTGACTAA
>Ga0228710_1011606_pt1 | contig 11298 bp, 10 predicted proteins | sample MedpolnodulmetaG_FD_177995 | JGI IMG/M metagenome (GOLD analysis project Ga0228710, IMG submission 177995) | Root nodule microbial communities from Medicago polymorpha collected in Santa Monica, California, United States - pink nodules | ecosystem: Host-associated > Plants > Roots > Nodule... | reverse complement strand
AAAAATTATTATCTTATTATTTTATCGAGTTTTTCAATTTTTTACATTGGTCCAAGTCGGGACCGGACAAATTTATTATTTTAGAGAGTTTATTAATTTACCGAGTATTAATTTAAAGAGTTTCTACTATATCTCGCTTGACTAGTAATGGTGGTCTAAAAAGTCCAACTTGGTTAGAGTGGCAGAATTCAATTCGCTTAGCGGAAACCATTCTCTCAATGATAGGTGAATCTTAGAAAGATAACTGCTATTCGCCCTGCACGTTTCGCTCCCACCGAGTTGATTGGACAATAATGCCCCTGCGTTTGTTAAGTCACGCTACGTGACTTAACTAACGCACGTTATGATGTTGCGCCACTTAAGTCACACCACGTTAGTTAAGTCACGCAGCGTGACTTAAGTGTTTATACAGCAAAACAGAACCAAAACTCTCATATTTTCAAACTTCTCAAATACGATTTTTTCCCCTCCAAGTGCGAATTTCACCAAACTCAAGCAAATCATCATCAAATCACGCAATTCAACAAGTAAGTGTTGCTTATTCTACATCATTGCTTAATTTTTGTTCAAATTTTGTGATTTTTTTTTGTTGAAGAAATTAGATATTTTTAGGTTTTTAGAAATTTGGCTTGCATGTTAGTTTTGATGATTGTTAAAGATGAATTAAGTTATGAATTGTATTTTATATGTTGTTTAGGGTACAATGTGGTAGTTTTTGGTTTAGAAATTGTTAGATTTCTTACTTGTTTGAAAATTGCACTCTGTGTGTTTGATAAAATGTCTCAATGGTATTTTTTTTGTTTTTGTTTTTTGGATTGTTAATGATGAAATTAGTTAGAAATATGTTTGTTAATGTTGATTATAGTTAGTTTCAGAACAATGTGGTAGTTTACGGATTGAATTGTTGTTGTTGATTATAAGTGTTGTTGTTATTCAATTGTTGGAAATGTTGTGCAGATATGTCTCGAAAGAATACGTCTCAGAGACCGCCTCAGGATAGGAGTGACAGATTTAGGGCAGGGAGGCCTGCCCCTACTGGTAGCTTTCGGAGGGAGAAACAAGCATTACGCCCTTCTATGGCTGGTCGAGGGAGAGGTGGGTGAACGAGACTTGGTAGCGTTGATGCTGCTGGGGGATCAACGTCACAGACGGGTCCATCCCAAACGGTGGACCCGACACAGTATCAGCAGGATTATTAGGTGTATGAGCAAGCGTAGGATCAGGCATATCATTTTGAGGAGCCTCGGCCTCACCAGTATCAGTTTGAAGCGTATCAGCAGCATCAGTATGAGGATCATCATGAGTAGCCTGTTCTTGAGTAGGAGCAGCCTGATATTGAGGAGGCTCAGCAGCAGGATGATATTGAGCAGCCTCAGTAGCATGATGGTGGGGGTCGTTTTCAGGGGGTGTCGAGGGTGGTGTACAAGGCCGGACCAGACGGCTATGCAGTGGGGGCCTTCTGAGCTCACGCTTTTACCTCACTTTGGTGGACATGTGGCATGCAGGATTTGGGTCGATGCCGATGTAAGTATATTTTAATGTTTATTTTATTTCTTTTACTATTTATACAACTTATTCTAATTATTATTTTACTTATTTAATGTTAGAATTAAAATTTATGTTAGAATATATTTCATGTTTATTTTACTTATTATTTATTTAACGGTGTTGTTTGTTGTTTTTTGTTTTTGTATTTCAGTTTCGAAAAAAACATAGGGTGAAAGGTATCTCGCACGGGAAGAAGCTCAGCCTTAAAAACTTAATATTGCCTATGCCGGGGGAACAAAATAACTGGTTTTGGTCAGAAGTGAATATGTTCGGTCCTACTCCCCTCCTAACTAGTGGGTACGAGAACATCTCTCACGGGTTCATTTGCGCGATGACAGAAAGATGACATGAGGAGACTAGCAGCTTCCATCTACCTGTTGGGGAGATGACCATCACACTAGATGATGTGGCGTGTCTCCTAGGCATCCCCATCATTGGGAGGCTCCTACCTGATAAAGAGTTAACCCGTGAGGAGGGGATAGAGATGATGTAAGCGGACCTACTGTTTACAGAGGAGGCTGCCGCTAAGGAGCTGACAAGACAGGGTGCTGCAAACATTAGTTTTGTACATTAAAGAGGCGTTATGAGGAGCTCTTGAATAGGTGTAATCAGCTGCATGTGCCTGACACAGAGGAGGAGTAAGCTCGAGTTAGGCTGGCCTGCATTAAGGCGTTTCTGTTGCTCTTGCTTGGTTGGACCATTTTTCCGGCAAGAACAGCAAAAACATTAATCTGCTTGCGCTGCAAGATATGGACGAGTTGGACAATTGGTCATGGGGTGGGATGAGACTTGCTTTCCTATATAAGCAGCTATCTCTTACCTCTGACTCATCTATGGCCTCATGTGGAGTTTGCTCTATATGTCATCAGCCATCAGCATAGGGGTCATCTAGTTCCGGATAACCAGCCGTGGGCTCATACTAAGGGGTACATGAGATGGTTCATTAGAGTATCACATCCTGTTGTGAACCCCCCTTGCGGCCATTCTTGACTACGCAGCTGATGCCCCTCCTCGTCCTGTCCCTCCTTACAAGGAGGTTATTGTTGAGCAGCAATGGGACAGACATCCTCCCGACCCATACCAGATCATCAGCAACATCAGGGCCAGAGTGGACGGTGCACTGGGGCATCCTGATGTGTTTCGTAATCCAGAGGAGGTTATGCGCTTGATGCAGGGCATACAGTCTGAGTGGAGCATGCTGGAGCAGATGTTGGCTCCACGGAGGAGGAGTAGGAGTCCACGGGATGGACCAGCATGACTTGTTTAGTTTTTTTTATGACATTTTGTTTGATTTGGTTGTAAACCTATTACACTTGCGCTTTTTAGCGTTTTTATGACATTATTCGTTATTTTATTCCGTTGTTTTATTCAGTTTTTTTTCGTAATATACTTATGAGTTAATGCTTGATTGAATGAATGCTTGAATAAGTGATGAAAAATGTATGCTTGAATGAATGTATGAAAGAAGGATTGAAAAATTAGGGAAAATAGAGGTTTCTGCCTTATCTGGTCTTATGCACAGACTATGCGTGAGTTAACTCACGCATGTGCTAATGGATGTGTGAGTTAACTTACGTAGTGTTTTACACATGCGTCACTTAAGTCACGCAACGTTTGTTAACTAACGCATAGTTTTACACTTGCGTTAGTTAACTAACGCAGGGGTATTTCGGGCAAGGTTGCAGGGTGCGAGTGATTTGTGCTAGGTTGAGAGCAGTAATCGAAAATGAATGGGGTAGTGTTTGAGAAGACCCACACAACACAACCAACACAAAAAGATATGGATTACTGCTCTCCGCCCAGCAAGTTTCGCTCCCACCCAGCCAAACTAACCAAAATACCCATGCGCTAGTTAACTAATGCATGTGTAAATCAAACATGACTTAATTTTACACATGCGTGACTTAAGTCACGCCGCATGAGTTAACTCACGCAGGTGTTACATCCAGCGTGAGTTAACTCACGCTAGTTTATTATTCTCAAGGCATGCATTCTGTGAGTTACTACTAATTAACTACAATTAGAACATTCCGTGGATCAAATTATCTTTCCAACTAATATCATATCTATTGTGCGACCTTTATTTTAGTCATGGTGCTTCAGTATTAAGGATCAAAATGTTCCCTTAATAATCAGATAAACAAATGGGGTTGAACATTGTAATTAGCCAACAAGTAGCAAGACATGCAGCAAAGAAATAGGGTGTTGGAAGCAATAAACTAAGGTTATTTTTTGCAAGTTGGAGAGAGAGAGAGAGAGATGGGGTAGTTGACTAGTATCACTGCCTCTTTAACTCAGCAAGTTTCGCTCTTCTCACAGCATAATGACATGACTTTGGAGAATAATAAACTAGCGTGAGTTAACTCACGCTGGGTGTAACACCTGCGTGAGTTAACTCATGCGGCGTGACTTAAGTCACGCATGTGTAAAAAACTAAGTCACGTTTTATGCACCTGCGTTAGTTAACTAACGCATGGGTATTTTTGGAAGTTCAGCTGGGTGGGAACGAAATGTGCTAGGCAAAGAGCAGTAATCAAAGACATTGACTTAATGCTCCTTCGGCTTCCACTATGAAAAAGGAAAGGCCCACTACATTCAATAGTAACATTTCTAATAATCTTTTAGCTGATATAAGATTTTGATTACTTCTCTTCCCTCAACACAAAACATTCGCGCTCTGCAGCCATGCCCAAATTACCCATGCGCAACTTAAGTAACGCAAAGTTACTGTTTTCATACAAAACCCATCAGTTCATACTTCAAGCACCATTTTCTTTCCATCCACCTTCATAAACCCAAAAAGTGCAAATTTTTGGGTCAAAATCCTCATCCCAAACCATTGCAAATCGTCAGGAAGCAAGTTTCTACGCTCATCAAGCATCAAATATTAGGTATTGTATCATCAAAACTCATCTCATTTTGCTTGTTTTTGTGCTTGGTTCGTCTGTTTTTCGTAGGTAGTAGGGCTAGGTGCTCACTTTAACATGCGCAAGTGTTAAAGGCTGCGTGACTTAAGTCACGCAGGATTTAAGGTGTTGCGTGACTTAAGTCACGCCACTGTACAATCCTGTTTTTTGAATATTTTGCGCCACTTTTGTTCTAGGTTAGCTTGTTCCACAAGTCATTTATTTATTCTTCCTTTGTTATTTTTTTATTCAATAGATATATAGTGAGATGGTTGACAATGGCGCAGGTGATGACGTTGAACCAAAACCGGCCAAAAAGGAAGTTTTCGGCGATGCTTCCAGCGAAGGTTCCAACGATGTCAAACCAACCGTTAATGTCAAACCGTTTCGAGTCAAAATTCCATTTCAAGCTCGCATTGGTAAAATTGAAGAACCTAAACCGGTACCTATCGGTGTTGTTTGCGAAGGTCACGACACCGCCTAATATTTTACAACAAATGCAAGATGGAGATAGCGACAAGAGTTACTTGATTGGGTTCGTCGACAAGGGGAAAGGGCCGAATTTGGTGTTTGTATAGATAAATCCGTTATGAAAAGGCCGTATTTGATGATGCAATATGAAAGGAGTGGGATATACAAGCCACCTAAGACGAGGAAGAAACCAAACCTTGAAGGCATCAGCTCAAGGAAATGTAATTGCCCGTTTAGGTTGAAAGGTTTCTTTGATAAGGATACAAATGATTGGTGGCTTGCAATGCTTTGTGGAATGCACAACCATGACTTGGATGAGAAGTTATCAGGACACCATATTACGGGTAGACTTAGTGCGGAGGAGAAGAAAAAAGTTATCGACATGACAAAGAGCTTGACGGTGCCTCGGAATATTCTCACCAATTTGAAGCAAAGTAACAAAGAAAGTGTGACAACTATCAAGCAAGTGTACAATGTGCGAACAAGATGGCGCAAGGGGGAATGAGGTAACATCACGGAGTTGCTATACTTGATTTCAAAGTTGGTGGAGCATAAATACGTTTATTACACAAGATGCAATAGTGAGGAAACCACTCTTGAAGACATATTTTTTACTCATCCGGAGTCAATTAAATTGTTCAACACTTTTTCGACCGTTTTGGTCATGGACTCCACTTACAAAACCAACAACTACTGAATGCCGTTGTTTGAGATAGTTTGTTGCACCTCTACAAAAATGACGTATTCCATTGGTTTCACCTTTCTTCACTTTAAACTACATGATAACTTTACTTGGGCACTTATTATGGTGAAAGGTCTTTTGTCCTCAAAAGGCAACATGCCTAAGGTGATTGTCACTGACAGGGATAATGCTTTGATGAATGTCGCTGGCACAGTTTTCCCTGAAACAAACACCATGCTTTGTTTTTTTCATATTGGGAAGAATGTAAGGGCTAAGTGCATCACGGATTGTAAATTTCACGCAAAGCCTCCCAAGGGTGCAATAGTTGACAAGAAAGAATTGAAGAAGAACAAGGTGAAGAATATAGAGGTTGTTGAGAAAGTCGTGATCGCTTGGAGAGAATTGGTCGAATCTCCTACGGATGAGTCATATGCAAGTAACTTATTGAAATTCAAAGAGGTATGCATGCCATTTCCAGAATTCATAGCATATGTCGAAAACACGGTCTTTTACCTTAAGGAAAAAATTTTGAGGGCATGGACGAATAAAGTCATGCATCTAGGGTGTAGAACCACCAACATTGTTGAATCGGCTCATGGAGTGTTGAAAAAATATTTGAGGAGTAGCGTGGGTGATTTGGCATCATGTTGGGATGAAATGCACAAGATGTTGGCCGTGCAATTTGGTGAGATACAAGGAAGTTTTGGGAGGAACAAAACGGTCTTGGAACACAAATACAAAAGCATCAAGATGATGAGAGAGTTGGAGGGTTATGTCTCTAGACGGGCATTGAAATTTATCTATGATGAATTGAAACGCTCCAAGACATTCGCCTATCATAAGGAAGATTGTGGTTGTGTGAAAAAGACATCGTACGGGTTACCTTGTGCGTGTTTTATTGCCATGAAGAGCAAGCAAAAATTGCCTCTTGTCCTAGATGATATATACCCTCATTGGAAAAGGTTATGTGTACAACGAGAAGAGATTGATGATAATTTTTTCGTGATGAAAGAGTGGAATTGCATTCAAGAACGTCTCAAGACAAGCCCTTACAATATGAAACTCTACATCAAAGAGATGATGCATCAAATAGCATTTCCGAAAACCACAAATTTGTGTCCACCTTCAAAAAAGGCGGTAACCAAGGGAGCACCTAAAAGGAAGAGGACTACACTCTAAGTTTCATCAACGGGTTGAATCCCCTCTAGGTGGAAGACTATTGATTCTTAAAATCCGGATAGTCAACCTTCACAACCAAAGACGTCACTTCCAAAGAGGAAAGATGCACGCCTTGGCACTTACTCCCGCTCACAAGATTCATCCTCTACTTCAAAACCGTTTAGGAATATCCCATACATTTCATAAACTCTAAATATCATGAGGCCTTTTGTTGAAGAAATTGTGAATGTTAAAGGGGATGGTCATTGTGGATTTCGGGTGGTAGCTAGGCACTTGGGGATGGATGAGGAAGATCATGTATTGGTTTGTCAAGCACTTATTCAAGAGTTGAGAAATCATAAGAGTGACTACATGCCAATATATGACATAGAGGGGCGTTATAACAAAATCTTGAATGGTTTATACCCTCCAAAATGTACAAGTGGTATTGCGCCGGTAGATAAGTGGATGACCACTCCGGATATGGGTCACATTATTGCTTCTTGCTACAATAGAGTCGTTGTTCTATTGACTTTGCCCGAAATGGGTGGTGTATGTGAGACATATTTCCCAATCCGAAGTGCTCCTCCACTTAATCCACATTCCAATATCATGTGTCTTTGCTTAATTCCCGACCACTATCTTCATGTTATTTTGAAGGAAGGTTGTCTGTTACCACCGAGTTGTAAGGAGTGGATGAACAACAAGATTGGTGAGGCGGAGAAGTGGCATTTTGCGTTTTTGGATAGGCAACACGCCTTCAATGAGCTCATGTCTAAGGAGCCGAAGCCGCCAAAGAAACCAACAAATGAGCACAATCCAATTGTTTGTGATAATACTCCCACTCCGAAAAAAAGGAACAACAATTTGAAAGCATGGAATACATGGAAGAAGAAGACAATTTAGGAATGTCACTAGAGTTCTTAGATAGGTTATAGGATATGACACGAATTGGTCGGTCGGTGTTCGTCCTATTTTTTGGTGGTATTACACCCCGACGTATTTTTTGGTGGCCGGTTATGTAATTTGGATATTTGTGGCCAATATGTAACTAATATTATATATTATATAAATATATGAAATGAAATATTTGTTTGGTGGCCGGTTATGTCACACCAATTATTGCTCGCATTACTTTGTCTCTAATTATTCATATTTGTTTTTCATTATATTTTTGTGAAGTGAAACATGTCTGAAGATGCACAAGATCCAATTAAACTTGAAGTTCGTTATGTAGATGTGAAAAAGAGGGCCGGGTTCACTGTAACTCCACCGACAAGTTGGACGAGTTGAAGGCAAAACTTGACGACTTCTTTATCCATATTGGTTCAAATCATAGAACACGTGATGTGATAGTAAATGTGTCAGGCTGGACTTGGGGGAGGATAAGGAAGAGGACTTCTGGAAAACCGTGTATTATCCACAACTTCTTAAAGATGATAGCGACGTTGATTACATGTTTAGGTTAATGGTTGAGAACAACACTTTGTATCTTTTTGTCCGATCCGTTGAAGTGTAATATTTATTTAAGTGTAATAGTGTAATGTTTTCCAGATTTGTGTCCGTATTGTTGAATTTTAATGAATTTGTGTTTATGTAATTTAACGATGAATTTGTGTAATTTTGACGGTTTATGTGAGATTATGTAATTTTAGAAATTTATGGACAAATTTGTGTAATTTGGGTCGTTTACGTGTCATTAAGTGTGTTTAAGTAATTACAGGTCATTACCGGCGAATTTGTGTAAATTGGATCGTTTATTGGTGATTATGTGATTGTCCGAAAAATGATGTTTTTGTGTAATTTTGATCGATTATGTCGTATTATTCGATAATCTTGTTAAACTGGCGTAATTCGGTTCAATTATGAGCGTGTAAAGATTACGGGATTGAGTGACACACTTTGCATTGAATGCATACCAGTACAACATTAAACGTTGTACTGATATATCAGTAGAGCGTGAGTTAACTCATGCATGTGTTAACACTTTGCGTGAGTTAATTAACGCAGTGCGTGAGTTAACTCGCGCAGTGTTTTACACTTGCGCATCTTAAGTTACACATCGTTAGTTAACTAACGCATAGGTTTACACGTGTGTTAGTTAACTAACGCAGGGGTATTTTGATCAGTTTGGCTGGGTGCCAGCGAAAAGTGCAGGGAGGAGAGCAGTAATCTCTCATAAAATGATAAATAGAGGTTGCAGCAGGGACGGACCCAGGTTGTACACATTGTGGGCCTGGGCCTTCACTATATTTTGGGAGGAAAATTAAGTAATACTATTTGTATTCATTTCCCTTATTATTTTAGCTAAAAAAATGATATATGTAATATTATATGTACAAAGTAATATACATATTTTGTCTATAAATCCTAAATCAACTGATAAAAATATCGAAATTGTTAGATTGGATGTTGTGATCGGGGTTCGAACTTCGGCTCTTTCACTTACGTGGGTGGATTTCATTAGTTATTTGTCATTTCATCTATTTATAAAAGATAAGTAATATACGTATTTTGACTAATATTATACATATATATTCATCTTTCTGACTAAGTTAGTGTAGACAAGAAAACATGTTGGATACTAGTTGATATATTTATTTTAAGAGTTATTCCTATATTAGATGTGACAATTGCAATTATTGAAAGAGTTTTCTCTATTATAAATATTATCAAGAATTGAAAGGTTTTTAATAACATTGAAAAGGAAAAAATCATTTATTGTTTACAAAGTATAAAAAATTACCAAGAACAATTATGATGTATGTTTATGTTTTAAAAATATATTATATACGCACACACTTAATATTAAATATATATATATATATATATATATATATATATGTTTCCCTCAATAAAATAATATATATGTTGCCCTCATTACTCAAATCTTCTGGGTCCGTCCCTGGGTTGCAGCCTCATTTCCGAATCATTCACTCAATGTTCAAGTTAGAGAAAGAAAGCTTAGGAAAGAATAATAGGGCAGAAGCGATGAAGTTTGTTGAAGAAACATGTTGACATCCTCTCCTATATCTTATAAGTTATCCATTATATGTAACTAATTTCTCATTGTTGTTGGATTAAGTGTAATTAGTTTATGATCTAATGTAAATACTTGGACATAAATAAATCCTATTTCATTACATTGGTGTTTTTATTATGTATCTCAATTATTCTCCAACGTGCAATACGAGAGTAATATTTTACCTTGGGGTGTGGTAGACATAAACATCCCTTGTAAGAGATATGGGTAAGGGAACTTGTAGATTCTAGTTTGAAGACATCAGACTAGGTTTACAATCACAGACAATGTCAGAATTTAATTTTTCTCTTTTACCTAATTAAGCAAGACATCAGAGGTTAGAGACTATATATGTTTTCTCATTATCTGTGAGACGTGAGACATCGAGATATATGGAAGGAAATAGGTGAAGGTATAATTGGAATAAAAGGATTTGATTCAATCGAGGAAAAACATTAATGAGATAGTTAATGAAACTCAATCCTAGTACAACCTGTCTATTCTTTGTTTCATCCCTTACTCATATTTTATAAACAAACATCTACAATAAACTAAATGGAGCTTCTATGGTGTAGTCAAGAAAATGACTTTTTTGAAAAAGTCATTTTATTTAGCCAATAGCATAGTTCTTGATGCCATGTCAGCTGATGTCTTTGTGATGGACCACTATAAGACTAAATTTTACTTTATTACAAATAAGTCCTTGAATAAAATATTAATTACTTTTGATTTATTAACTTATTTTATTTAAAATCCCTCAAATTTGTTCGTCCTTTCATCAGGTTCTGCATATTTCTTCAGGTTCTTCATCTTCATTCCAAAAACGAAAACATGATCATCACTGACAAAAATCGTTCCAAACCCAATTCAAAATCGAAATCCATTCAAAATCTTGAGTTCCTCACCTCAAAATCGAAATCCATTTGAAATCCAATTCTTCCATTCAAAATTGAAAACATGTTCTTCCATGCGGTTTGAAATCGAAATCCAATTCCGCTTTGAACCAGTTCATATCGTTCACTCCTCCCTTGTTCCCAAATCGTTCTCAAATCACAAAGATTGAGGTGAGGTTCTGTTTGTTCTTTCAGTTAGTTAGCGTTTTGTGTATATTTTTTGGGGTTTTTCTAGTTTTGTTTGGAGTTTTTGGGGTTTCGTTGTGCAATTCAGACTCCATATTTTTTTATTGAGCTCTATGTCAAAATTTACTCTTACAATTAGGTTTTTATGATAATCTATTTCGCTTTAAATCCTAATTTCAAAACTACTGGTTAGATTGCTTTTATTTGGTAAATTTAATTTCAAGAAGTGCATGTCTGGATTTAATTTTTTTTTATTTTGAAAGTGTTGTGGTGTTTAAATTAGTTGTGTTTCTATCAAAGTATTTCTATAAAAAAAAAAAGTGGAAAAATTAATCTATTTTGCTTTGCTTGATACATTGGGGAATGGTAGGTTTGATTATCTGAAATTTGAACACACTAGAGACTGTTTAGCAACAAAAGAAACTTCTTTGA
>Ga0228710_1011603_pt1 | contig 11300 bp, 7 predicted proteins | sample MedpolnodulmetaG_FD_177995 | JGI IMG/M metagenome (GOLD analysis project Ga0228710, IMG submission 177995) | Root nodule microbial communities from Medicago polymorpha collected in Santa Monica, California, United States - pink nodules | ecosystem: Host-associated > Plants > Roots > Nodule... | reverse complement strand
TCTTTCTTAATCAAACTTCCAATCCATTTAATCATACTTTGAGTCATCTTTTAATATAAAAAATACAAACCAATTCATATTTGCCACTTGGCTTTTCATTTTAAAACCTTTTTCAAAACTAATAAAAAACACACAACCAATCAAACGTCAATTTCTACCCCAAACTACGAGGTTTTGATCCCTCACGGGTACGTAGGCAAATGACACTCGTCCTTCCAAATCAATAAAAAAATGTAGATAAATAGGAATTTTTTTTCTTCTTCTTTTTATCACTTTAAATTCCATTTTTAAACAAGCAAGTTTATAGCACAATTAATTAAATAAAATCAAGAGGTTCTCGTAGAGTACTACGGGCATAAAAGGTGTTAATACCTTCCTTTTATGTAACTAACCCCCGAACCCTAAATCTCTTCAATATGGGGTAGTTTGAACTTTTTCCCCTTTTTAAAAAAAAAATTAAATGTTCGGTCGTGAAATAATTAATGAGTCAAACGCTAATCAAATAGCCTTGACCTCCGAAAAATGATGTGACATGGACCACATAAACTCTTGTTGCAATGTGGTCCATATAAAAGAATCCTGTGCTGAGGTTGTCCGGATTATACAATCTGAACCACCATTCACCCTACAGAAAGTACCAAGTTTCGTTTGTTTCAACCAGAATCGTATGTTTCCGGATTATATAATCCGGAATTCATGTGTAATCCGGATTATAAAATCCGGACTGCATCAGAATCTTTTGGTCAGTGGTCTGCACCACACAGAACACATTTGTCAATTGTTTTGGTCTTGGGTCAAGTCAAGAAAACATGTTTTTACACGTTTTTTGACTGCATTAAGTGTAGATACACTCCATGCAATCATTCCTTCACTATAAATAGTCTTCCAAACCACACCATTCTCTCCCACCCTCTCCTCCTCTTCCTTCTACAACCATGGTTTTTCATCGTTGGCCTTTCATAAAAACATGCCTCTTTGAAAATTTTCAGGGATTGTATGAATAGTCAATGGGGCTCAGGGGCATTGTTTTCTTCTTCCCACCCTCCTCTTTCCTCCTCCCCTGTCTCCTCTCCAACAGTGAAGCTACTGGTATGTCCTATCAGCCGGAGCCACTGGTTTAGCTTACCCCCCTTAGAAATAATTTTAGGTTCTTATGTAAAAAGTTTAAAAAGCTTCAACATTATTGTAATGTATTATTCAAATATCAATGAAATGAGTTGTTTTTATCTTTTTGTCTTTTTATTTCTGTTTTATATGTTTATTTGCATTTAGTTTACGAATCTCAAAGCTTAAAAATTGAAAAAGTACTAGAAAAAGACCATTCTGAATTTTGAAATCTGGATAAATCTGGAAAATTCTAACAATTCAATCCGGAAAACGAAATCCGGATCAGGGGTAATTTTGGAAAAAAATAGGGCGCACGAGGAAAGACATAGGGTGGAAAAAGTAAAACTCTTTTATTAAGACACGAGGAAAGACATAGGGTGGAAAGACATACAGTGAAGCCCAATGTTAGATCATGTTTAGCGTTGCTCCAAACATAGCTCAGCCCAATAACTCAGGAAACTCTTCTCTCTCAAATTCAGATCAAACCCTAGATCACTCACAATCACAGCCGTCACCTCCACTCCATCAACCCTCTCTGATTTTCTTCTCTATTTCTCAGCTCGTGAATTCACCAAATCACCCAAATCTCTAATCTCAATCGATTTCCTACTCTTTCAAACCCAGATCAAATCATTTTCTCCTCTATTCATCATTGTATTGTTTCACTACTTTCAGTAGGGTGTGTTACTGTGTTTTTCATGTTATTGTTTCACTGCATTCTCTTCCATGTTTCTCTGTTTTTTGTATTCTTTGTTGAGGCGCACAACCGACCCAACCCAACCGTGGAAACCGTCCAACCGACTAACCCGTGACAAGACACAGTTGAAATTGGGTCTTGATTTAGTGTCTACAATTTCATCTAGTATGGCGATTTCGGGCCCAAACACGTCCGAAACCGCCCGATGCTCAGCCCTAGATTGTCAATCGCTATAATTATCACCCTTCTTCAAAGGGTGATGAAAAAAATTAAAAGATACTCCAAGAACCTCAAAATGTACTCCATTCATCCCCATATCTAAGCACCTATTTGACTTTATTTTTGTCCCTAAATGTAAACCCATTTTCAAATTACAAGATGCATTTATTATTATTTTTCTTAAACATACCCCTAATTAATACTACTATATGAAAAGTCAAATTTAATACACATATAAACAAAGGACAATTTGGTAATATTAACACATTAATTACACCACCAACTTTTCTTAGGAAATGTGAAAAATATAAAAGGTGGGACGAATAGAGTATTTCTAGAACAAACAAACAAGGGGTAATAGTCACTTTGGTTCCTGAAATTGTAATGAGTAGTCAAAATAGTCTTTCAATGTATCAAAACTTCAAAGTAGTAATTGATTGTGCATTTTGTTAGTCAAAATAGTCCTTAATGTTAAAATATTTCATTAATATTGTCAGATTAGTCGTCCAATATACTTACTTATTGTCATATTAGTCCTTAAAAATACATGTTTATTGTCATTTTAGTCCATATATGAAAAGAGTTATTGTGAACATTGAGATGTTTTTTAGCGTCAAAGACTATTTTGACCAACAGAATGCACAATCAAAGACTATTTTAAAATTTTGATACAATGAAGAACTAAAATGACCGATCATTACATATTCAAGGACTAAAGTGACTATTACCCAAACAAACAAACAATCATTTTTTATTTTTCAAATACAACCCATTTTCCAAGTCCCTTGGAAAATTAAAAGAGATAAAACCAAATTTAGTGGACATAAAGTGTAACTTAAATATTTTAGATTTTTGAGAATAATATATAAAGGGTCGTGAGGGGGAACATAGAAGAAGAGACCAAACAACCTCAGAAGCCAAATCTCTCTCTCTCTCTAAGAAGAAGTGTTTGTGCGAAAACATGTCGGGAAAAGGAGCAAAGGGTTTGACAACTGGTAAAACACCAGCTAACCTCAAAGACAAGGACAAGAAGAAACCCACTTCTCGTTCCTCAAGAGCTGGTCTTCAGGTTCTTCTTCTCTCTCTATTACCCTTTCGTTTCATCGTTTTCTTGTTTCTTAATGTCTCAAGTTTTAACCTTTTTCACTCTTTTGTTTTGGATCTACATAGTTCATCGCATTTACCTTATGTTACATAGCTAAAGTATTGATTTTTATTTAATTTTTACGTTTTTATGTATATTTTTTCGTTAAAAGGATAATGGGTTTTACTTTTTGTAGAGAAAAATTGTATTTTTAGATTTAGGTTTTTATCTAAGATGGAGAATGGAGTAAAAAGATTGATTTTATTTTCATCAAGATTCAAATTTGGGTATATTTTATTTTGATATTGTGTTGTTACCGTTGTTTTACCTTTGTCTGTACAGTGATTTTCATTCTCATGTTATTAGTTTTTCACTGACCCATTTACAATTTGCTTAACTGATTTACTGTGTCATGTTGATGGTGTTCATGGTGTATCTTTTTGTTTATAGTATAATTACCTTGTTTTGTTTTATGGCTTATGATGCGAGCACAAACACACAGTGGCGGCAAACTTTTGAGTAAATTCGCCTCATGAAATTGTAGGAGTCCAACATTTACACTTATGAAATTTGCAAATTGGAAAAAAAAAACCTTGATTTTGAATTGTATTGAACAACTTGGTCCTTCTCCTAACTTGTATCTAATCTACAGTCAAGTTAGTTTCAGAATTATCACACTTACAAATAAATTAGTCATTTAGTTATATCGCTTATTGTCAAATTTGTCCTTATGAATTAACATAAAGACCAAGTTGTTCGGCGTCACTTAAAATCACTTATTTTTTAAATGCAAATGTTAATAATTAGTTGTCAGGTTAGTTTTTTATCTTTTGTCTGGGTTTAAACCCAAGACCTCTCACTTTTTATGCATTAGCTAAAACTAGTGTGTATATATATATATACACACAAAAACATTGGGTCCACACTTTTACCTTGAGAGAAAGATGTTGAAAAAACCTGAGCCGCATAACACATACAAGGTGAGAGATGAACTTTGGGTCGCTGGTGCAAACTGAAAATACCAGGGTGTGCAATGTACAGGTGCATATTTTAAAAATCAGGGTGTGCAGGTGCACACCCTCACTACTGAATAGATCCGCCCCTGCACACAGATAAGTAATAGTTTGAGAAAATTGAATAGTTGAATATGGTCTCATGTGTTGGGGTTGGTGTTGTGTATACTGACTTACCAAGACATGTTTCACACCGGAGACGCCTTTAATCTTAAGTGTTGGTGCTACATTGTTTATGGTTGTTTATTTTATTTCTTTGGACTTTTAATAGAGACTAGACCTTGATTTGGTCATGAGCCTTGATTTGAAGTCTTCCTTTTTTTGAAAAGAGATAATGCATGAGTGGCCGTTGCGGATAGTAGAAGGGATTGAGGGTGGCCATGGCCCTCCTAAAATTATTATTTCCCTTCTTAATATGAATATGTTTGTATATATGAGTATGGCTAGTAACACTCTCTTTTGAACATGCTCTCTAATACTCACTCTCTTATTGATTTAAATCATTGTGGGTCTACACTTTGAAAATCGAACCCACACATTGGTGGGGGACATACATTGATTTCATCCAATAAAAGAGTTGGTGCTAGAGAGTGTTGAAAAGTGAGTGTTACTTGCATTCCTCTTGTATAGTTGTATATATATTATACGTTTTGTAGTTATCACTTAATCTTTAGTGGTGCAGTAATCTTTAGTTTTTGTAGTTTGCTTCTCGCTTTTGGATTATAAATGCTTTAGTGGTGCAGTGGTAATCTGCTTTTTTGGCTCCTATGAGGATAGAGGCTTGAGTCTTACTTTTAACCTTTTGTTTGTATTTTTTCGACTCTTTTGGAGATGTGATTCCAACCTTGATCTTGACAAATAAAACATGCGACTCTTACCAATGACTAAGAAATTCTGTGTATTTAACTTATAGTATTATTTTTATCCAAAAAAGAAAAATTATAGTATTATTTTATAACTGTTTGGCCCCCTCCAAAAAAACCATTCAAGCTCTGCCACTGATAAGGTGGGCGACGTGTTAACTTGTGCATATGTGAAAATCTATTTTCAAACAATGTAGTCAACCATGTCTAATTGAAGATAGCATTTTTGTTCTCATTGCTTAATCTGTGTTTTATGTAATTTACATATTCTTTCTTGCTTTTGGATTACTAAGGCTTTGTTTGCGATTTTGGAGGGGAAGGGAGGGTTTGGGGAACTAAAAAATTGTATTATAGGAGGGTTTTGAGGGGTTTGGGAGGGTTTATATGAATTCTTCAAATTTAATCTATGTTGTTATAATATTCTTAAAATTAAGAATATATTAATCATAAGCATTAATTTATCACTCTAAAAAAAATACTCTTTCAAAAAATGTGAAAGATTTCTCAATTTTTCCCTATATTTTTCTCCCCCCAAAGCCCTTCCTTCCCCTCCCCTCCAAACTCCCAAACAATGCCTAATGTGATGAATTCCGCAAAGTGGCAACCTGACATTAAAAGGCTGCCTGGTAAGGTGGTTTTTTCTTTTGCTTCAGCCACATGTTTCATGGCTACAGCAGGTTCATCTATAACATGTGTCATGGCTTCAGCCTGATATTGTTGTGAGTTACTAGTATCTTTGGATGCTGTGTTAATTATTTCTTTTTGCAAACCGTTAATTATTGTATTTCTTTGATTCTTGAAACTACTACTTTTTTTCCCAGATTTTAAGCATGCTAAATTTTGTTGTCTGGCTGCAAATCATGTTGAACTTGTTGGCATTGTTTAAATTTATCTCACATCATCTGGTTTGTCATCATGAATATATTTCTACATTCAGTTCCCTGTCGGACGTATCCATCGTCTTCTGAAGTCAAGGACAATGGCACATGGAAGAGTTGGGGCTACAGCTGCAGTTTATTCTGCCGCTATCCTGGAGTATTTAACTGCGGAGGTGTTGGAGTTGGCTGGCAATGCAAGCAAGGATCTGAAGGTGAAGCGTATTACACCGAGACATCTACAGCTTGCTATCCGTGGAGACGAAGAACTTGACACCCTCATCAAAGGAACAATTGCTGGTGGTGGTGTTATTCCTCATATCCACAAGTCTCTTATCAACAAGTCCTCAAAGGAATGAAAGTTCATAATTCGTTCTAATTAATGCAGGATAATGTAATTTCGGTGATAACAACTTTATTTGTGGATAATTTGCTCCTTGCGTTGGTTTGATTGATTGAGCCATCCTTCTCTAGATTATCTGAAATTATCTTCTCTTTTGGTATGGATTGTATTAACTAACATGCTCATTTCTGTGGTATGGTACTGCATGTGTCTAGAATTGATGTTGGCTTTTATCTTGTTAAACTGTCTGTGTTTGTTTTGAACTGCTTGGTTTCTTACTGTGATATTTGACTACAAGTAAAGAGTAAAGGAAGAATTAAATAATTGATTTGAGGAAAGGAAATAAGTGAATGCAATTACATGTGTTCATAGGTATCATGTCGAAGTTGGACATTGACAAGTGTTGACTCCGGACATGCCACTTTTATGTGATCTATGTCAGTGCTACATAGGTCATGATGTAAAAATTATACCACAAAACAGGGGGGGAAACAATGCAGGAGTAAAATTACACAGTTGATTGAGATACTTGAGAACTAAGAAGTTATATTAATCTTGTTTATCTTTTTCAAATACTAGACTAGATAAGATAGTACAATTAATATATGTGGTTGTTTAATTTTTTTTATCACGAGGAGTTTAAAGACTATATTGAGTACACAAAAAAAAAAAATCTTATTCACAAACGTAGCATTGATATAAATCTGCCAAAAAAAAAAGTTTGCATCTAAATGAATGAATTTTTTATGTTCCTATAAAAATAAAATAATTCATATTACCATAAAAGTTGATTAAAAACCCAACTAAAAGTAGTAACTTATTGAAAAACAACAACAAATTTTTTTATTAAAAAGCTAATTATCCATGTCTGATTGAAGATAATTTAAAATATTTAAAGACAAAAAAATATCTATCATGTCTAATTATCTTAAAAAAAATTTGTCTTCGTGGGAGGAAGTGTCAAAAGAAGTCCGCTGTGAACGGGAAGGGTGGTCCTAAGCCGCCGCCTCTAATATTTGAACGCCATCAGAAGTAACCACGCCTACATCTTAGACAATTCCAACAACTGCCCCCGAAGACGGTAGCATCTCCACGGCAGAAGAGGGAGATTCGAACTCCAGTTTTTTCTTAAGGAGGGCGTCGATGATCATTAGGGAACTTGGGGTCGAGAACAAGATCCAACTCAAACGTTGCTTTCTCCTTCATTTTTGTTGGGTCATTAGGGAACTTGGGGTCGGGAACAAACTCTAACTAAAAAATCTTGATGAATTGCTCAAGAGAGAACTTGACCTCGCATTCTTCCTTGTCAAGAACACATTCCTTGAACATATACGAGCTGGTAGGAGCAGCGAAGTGCTCCTCCATCCATAAGTGATAAGACACGAGTTTATGATCAATTTCTTTCGTGGCGCCCTCATGGTAAGCGGAGGCGCCAACACATCTAGAAGTAGCCAGTGAAGAATTTACCTCCAAAACTTAGCTATGCACACATCAGAGTCAGTAGACTCAGAGTCCCTCACCTTCAAAATCAGGACACTGGTTCTCATTACCCAAGGGAACAATGCAAATACACTTGTGGGCATTCCGGCTAACAGGGAGGATCACCACATACCTATCCTTCTAGGGTTTTAAAGAATCAGAATAATTTACAATTTTTTAAATCCTTTGTTGGAAAAACACTCAACCCTGTGGATTTCATGTAGACCTCTTGTGCTATACCTAGTTTAAGGAAAAGAAAAGATAGAGGGTGGGAAAACTCAATTGATACTCACACCAATATTGAAAAACCTTGACAAATTCCTAAACCAAGGGATGTAGTTGTGAAGGGGAAGTTGCTAATGGTTTAGAACATCTAACACGAAGACATCTAACAAGAACGTGATGTGGAGCTCTCAGAACAGAATGTCACAACTGATGAAACAACAACCTTTGAATTTGTTGCATACCCTCTTCCGTTCTCTTGGCATCTCAACTTGCCAGCGGCCTATGAAATTATTGATCCAGGAGATCTCATCCAACCGCTTAAAATCCTCAAAATAAGAAGGGACACCTAAACCATCGTTGCTCATCCAACCGTATTTCACGGTGTTGGGAGGGAGTTCGAGATTCGCCTTCTTCGACATCTCTTTGTCTATGTCCATAAAATGAAAATGAGAATCATGAGTGTGGCATCTGGAACTCTCCTTCAACCACCACACGATCTCTCTATGGGAGGGATGATTTCTAAATTACTTCTCTAAGGCTTTGCTCATGGACTTATAGGTTTTGTCACACTCAAAGGCTGTGACTTCGACAGGATTCTCCATCACAAATGTTGTGAGAAAAACCAACACCCGCCTTTACCTCCAATTCAGGGTGTGAATTCTCACTTGTTTCAGAAAAGGAAATCTCAACGTCTCCAGAACTCATGTCGCGAGTCACCTTCAACATGTCTCAAAAACCAACACCCGCCTCTCCAATTATAAGGGTGACTCAACGTCATCGTCAATGTCCATTTCACTTTTCACCAGTTTTGCATATATCCACCTCTCTCAAATACTGATTTGTGCGTTGAAGTGCTAATATGCCTGCAACACATTTCTCCTTCAAAACACTCAACCTCCACCACAACGGAGCACCGTAAACCATCGTTCTGCATATATAATCTTCATCGGACAAATCATAATCATTGATCAATTTTTTTTATTTTTCGAATACAACCCGTTTTTCCTTGGAAAATAAAGAAATAAGGCCAAGGGTCTTGCTAACTTGTGCCCTAAGGGCACAAAATAAGAAACTAAATGTAGAAATTTAACCTTGAAAATTGTGCATTCATAACCTTAAAATCTCAAGAACTTATATTTTCAGTACAATATTTATTACTGTATTCGGTCCTATTTATAAGAAAAATTTGACTTTTTAGATTTATTGAGTAATTAATGTATCTTATCTAGAATATAGACCAAATACATCATTTATACAATGAATCAAAAAAGTTAAATATTTCTTATAAATAAGATCGGAGGAAATTTTTAATTCTATTTTAAGATCTTTATCTTCTGCATTAAAGACACATATTAGCATTTCCCTTAAACCAAATTTAGTACTACCTTTATCCCTAATTATAGGGCATTTTTGAAAAAATAACGGGAATTAAGAAAATTGAAAGTGATACTCCCTTCGTTCTATAATAACTGAGCCATTTGTAAAAAAATTGTCCCGAGAATCTTGACCCATTTCACTTTTCAATACAATATTAATTACTTTTTTTTCAATTATAACTTTAATTAATACTACTTTCACTACTACCAATTCAATATATTCTACTTACATTTATGATAAATAAGAATGCACCAATACTAGACAAAGACGCTTAAAACCATTTCTCTCTCTCTTTTATTTATACACTTTTCTTAATCTGTGTGAAATGGTAAATTGACTTAGTTAAACTGGGACAGAGGGAGTAATAAATTTATTTTTAATTGCTATTGTTTTTACAATGTTATCTTAAGAGAGAGTTGATGTATGTTTTCAACGTAGTATTTAATACTGATTGAAGAAAAAAATATAAAATAAATAAAGGAAATGTTAACTTGTGCCCTTAAGGCACAAATTAATGTATCAAATATAGAAATCGTTGATTGGAATAAGTGCATTACATTTAATATTTAACTTTTTAATGAATTGAATGTACAAAATTTTAGATAACATTTCTTCTTTTGGTTTCTTAACATGTGTCATAAGGGCACAAGTTAACACTACCTAATAAATAAAGGTATGTCAGTAAAGAATTAATTAATGTACTTGGAAATACCGAAGAATCTTATAAAAAGCCACAAATTGTTTTTCAAAAGGTCTTATATTTAGGAACCGAAGTGGTATTTTACATATTTGTTGGACATAAAGTGTAATTAGATTTTTGTGAATATAAAGGGTCGCGGGGGGAACATAGAAGAAGAAATCAAACAACCTCAAAAGCCAAATCTTTCTCTCTCTAGAAGTGTTTGAAGTGCGAAAACATGTCGGGGAAAGGAGCGAAGGGTTTAACAACCGGTAAAACACCAGCAAACCTCAAAGATAAGGACAAGAAGAAACCCACTTCTCGTTCCTCAAGAGCTGGTCTTCAGGTTCTTCTTCCTCTCTCTCTCTCTCTATCCTTTCGTTTCGTCGTTTTCTTGTTTCTTAGCTATCGAATTGTCTTAAGATTTCGCCTTTTTCACTTTTTGTTTTGGATCTACATAGTTTATCGCATTTACCTTATGTTTCATAGCTAAAGTATTGAGTTTTATTCAATTTATAATTTTTTTGTTAAAAAATTTGTAACTGGAAAATGGGTTTTACTTTTTTTTAGAGAAAAATTGTATTTTTAGATTTGGGTTCTTATCTAAGATGAAGATTGGGGGTAAAAAGATTGATTTTTTTGACCAAAATTGAAATTTGGGTGTATTTTATTTTGATATTGCATTGTTATTGTTGTCGTACCGTTGTCTATATAGTGATTATCATTCTCATGTTATTAGTTTTGCACTGACCCATTTTCAATTCTCTTGTGTCACGTTGATGGTGTATATGGTTTGTTTGGAAGGGTTTAGTCCACCGTTTTTACTATTCTTTTTGGTAAGTACCTTGTTTTGTTTTATGGCGTATGCACACACGTGGACACTGACGTATCGATACTGATGATTAATAGTTTGAGAAAATTGAACAGTTGAATATGGTCACATGTGTCAGGGTTGGTGTTGTGTATACTGACTTACCATCACATGTTTTACACCGTAGATGCCTTTAATCTCAAGTGTTGGTGCTACATTGTTTATGGCTGTTTATTTTATTTCTTTGGACTTTTAATAGGACTAGGCCTTGATTTGATTTATTCTTGAGCAAATAGTCACTTTGGTCCGTGACATTGCACCTCGCTGTCACATAGGTCCCTGATTCAGGATTAAATACAAACAAGTCCCTGACTCTACACTTCCGTTATCACTTTAGTCCCTGCCGTTAAAAAAATCTGTTAAGTGATGATGTGGCACGCTGACAAGGAGTATGACGTGTCACAGGGACTAAAGTGAAAGTAAAAAAATGGTCACTTTGGTCCCTGAATCGAAAATCAATATCCTCAA
>Ga0228710_1011600_pt1 | contig 11302 bp, 6 predicted proteins | sample MedpolnodulmetaG_FD_177995 | JGI IMG/M metagenome (GOLD analysis project Ga0228710, IMG submission 177995) | Root nodule microbial communities from Medicago polymorpha collected in Santa Monica, California, United States - pink nodules | ecosystem: Host-associated > Plants > Roots > Nodule... | reverse complement strand
ACTTTAGTATTGCATATTCATTACTAATCGTCTTAATCCAAGTAAACTTTTGAGAGTCCAAATAGAGAAATTTTTAAAGGGTCACTATTCAACCCCCCCTTCTAGTGACATTTACTTCAACTTCAATGATGATTGACGATGAAATACTAAGTGTTGTATAACGATGATGAATGATGTAAATAATGATGCTTGTGAATGACGAATAATGATGAATGACGTATCTTATTTATAATGACGAATGAATGATGAGATGATTATGTTGTAAGTGTGAATTTGTTGCTGATATGTTAAAATGTCGTATTTTATAAGTCTTCCTTCATGCATCATATCATAATTAGGAACAATGATGCATGACAATTGTATGTTCAGTAACACAACTCTGACATACAATAAAATGATGGTAGAAATTGGTACCGGCATGCATATAGATGATAGGAATTTGCATATAAGTGATGATATGTGGATTGTTGTATGTGTCAATGATGTGTAACTGATGATGTATACCTTGATGAAGATTTGTGTATATGCTTATAAATGATGACTAATTATGTTATTTCTATTTATATTTATAATTCATGTATCCCAACTAAATTCTATGAAGTATATCCTTACCGTTTTGTTTTTATTATGTATTATGTATTGTTTATATGCTTATAAATATTGTTTTATGATATGTAAAATGATGAGTATGTGTAACATCCTTTATTTAAATATATCCCTATTATTTAATAAATCAAAGTCAGGTTTTAGGGTGTTACATAAACCATGTGCAGGAAATTCCAAAATTAAGATCGTCGATGGCTCTCTTTCAATCGTGGCAGGACAAAGTTATATTGTTTTTTCGCCGTTACTAACCATCCAAGATATTTTACATGTCCCAAAATTGTCTTGAAACTTATTATCTATCAGTAAGCTAACCACAAACAAAAATTGTCAAGCTCATTTCTTTGATACTCATTGTGTATTTCAGGATTTGATCTCAGGGGGGATGATTGGCAGTGCTGAACATAGTGGTGGACTCTACTACTTTGAAGATGAACAACAAACCAGACATCAAACTGGACCAATAAGTTCTTATTCTGTTAAATCTTTTTTGTTTCAAATAATAAGGATGACATTATGTTGTGGCATTTAAGGTTAGGCCACCCTATTTTAAATATTTAAGTTTGTTGTTTCCTAAATTTTTTGTTGAACAAGATATTTCTTCACTTCAATGTGAGGTTTGTGAATTTGCTATACATGATCGAAATTATTTTCCAATTCAATCTTATAAACCTTCAAAACTTTTTTCAATGATTCACAGTGATGTTTGGAGGCCTAATCAGACAAGTATTTTATCCAACAAAAAATGGTTTATCACATTTATGGATGATCATACTAGACTTTGTTGGATATACTTGGTAAAAGAAAAATCTGAGGTAGGTCAGATAATTAAAAAAAATTGTAAATTGGTGCAGACGCAGTTTAACACTCAAATACAAGTTTTTAGAATTGACAATGGTACTGAATTTTTTAACAAAATTGAGGGAAATGTTTTCCTTGAAAATAGAATTGTGCATCAAAGTTCTTGTGTTAACTCACCCCAATAAAATGGGATTACATAGAGGAAAAATTGACACCTTCTTGAGGTGGCACGAGCACCACTCTTCTCTACCAATGTCCCTAAATAATTATGGGGTGAGGTTATCTTAAGAGATGCATATTTAATAAACTGTATATCATCCCATGATTTAAAATTTCAAAATCCTTTGCAAAGTTTCTTGAAATATTTTCCAATTGGTTCAGTTCTAGCTGATTTACCACTTAAAATATTTGGACGCATGGCTTTTGTTCACGAACATAAACATCTTCGTAAACTTGAACCTCGTGCAATCGAATGTGTTTTTATTGGATATTCATCTTCTCAAAATGGTTATAAATGTTTTAATCCCAATACAAAGAAAATGTTTGTAACAACTGATGTTACCTTTTATGAAAACAAACTTTTTTTTGGTAATGATCATCTTCGGGGGGAAACCAAATGAAGATTCTCCTGAATTTTTTTAACACTTAATTATCTCATAAGACGAGTATACATCACAAATTATGTTCCATCTACATCTGCACATAAAGAAAATGCCTTGGAAAAGTTAGATGAACTTACTCCTTCCATGAGTAAGGATCATACAGAATCTAAGGCAATAAATCAAATCAAAGATCAAACAAATGATTTTCTGAGATTAATCAAAATGCACCACATAAGGTTCCTTGTAATGAAACAAAAATAAGATTTGAGGAAGGAAATCCAAATTGTAAAGGCAAAATTTATGCCAGAAGGAATAATGATCAAGTAGTAAAAGACCCCATTCCACAGCTCAGCCAAAAATCTGAACTGAGTGAAAGTCAACCGACTTAGATAGGTAAATCTCTCCTTGATCCTAATTCTCTATATACCATATTGATGTCCTCATATAGCTTAGGAAGCAATATATTGATCTTAATGTTCCCATTAGGAGTGGGAATAGGCCAGGCCGCCCGTCAAGGACCTATGGCTCGGCCAACTAAAAGCTCGACTCGACCTAACTCATTTAATAAATAGGTCAAGCTTAGCTTTTTAAAAAGCCTATTTATTTAAATAGGTCAGGCTTAGGCTTATAAAATAGCCTATCAAACCTATCAGGCCGGCCTGTATATGAGTATATTACATTTTCCCATATTTATTATTTATATTTATATTTATATATACCAAAAAGAATTATTGATCCTTCAAATTCTCATAGCACATTTATTATTATTTCAGCTTTTTTTTTTGTATTTGGGATACGACACAACACTTGGTACTTCTCTCATAAATCAAATGAACTCTAACGAGGCAAGACTCATATGATTATTTGATTTGTGTGAACTGTTAAATCTTGCTACTGATATGCCTAACGTCAAGTATGGTTATTAGATTAAGTTTGAAATCCTTGTTGTTATTAGACATGATTCTTCATGAGTTTCTATCCATCTATAAATCTTACAACTGTGTTTTATTAGTTTAATTTGTATCTAATTTATGTTTATCTCTATATTAAGTATGTTGCACAAATTGAAAAGAAAAAAAGTTGAAGAACAGACTTTATTTGAAATTTGTAATACAAACTAGGCTTTTAGACAGACTAATAGGTCAGGTCAGACTTTTAAAAAGGTCAGGCCAGACTTAAAATAAAGCCTTTTGAGAGGCAAAAGACCAAGACTTAGGCCTTAGTTTTTTTCAACTAGGCCTAGCCTATTTAAGTAAAGCACGGCTCAGCCCAGCCTATTCTCACCCCTAGTTACCATAGCCTTTATGCATTGCTGTTTCTCGAAAGTAGCAAGGTGGAAAAAAAAAGGAATTGTTGTTTCTCAGAGAAAATATGTTCTTGATCTCCTACAAGAGACATGTATGAGTGGTTGTAAGCCTGCTGACACACCTACAAACCAAAATGCCAAACTTTGGGAGAAAGGGGACACACCATTTGACACTGAAAATATCAAAGGTTGGTTAGAAAATTAATATATTTGGTCCATACTCGTCCTGACATTGCTTTCTTTGTTAGTGTTGTTAGTCAATTCATGCATGCTCCATATAAAGAACACCTTGAAGATGTGCACAAAATCTTGAGATACTTGAAAGCAACTCCTTAAAAATGTTTATTCTTCAAGAAGACCAATGATAAATGTGGCAATATTCACTGATGGAGATTGGGCAGGATCCATCATAGATAGAAAATCATGTTCAGGTTATTGCACATATGTGGGGGGGGAACCTAGTGACTTGGAGAAGCAAAAAACAAGGAGTAGTTTCAAGTAGTGTTGAAGTTAAGTTTAGAGCAATGACTCAAGGAATTTGTAAGGTATGTGGATTCTAAGAGTCTTGAAGGAATTAATGATAGCGGTATAACTCCCATTGAAATTGATTTGTGACAAGAAGGCCGCCATAAGCATATCTCATAGTCCTATTCAACATGATCGTACAAAACAAATTGAGATCGATCGTCATTTCATCAAAGAGAAGATAGACTCTAGTACTCTCTGCTTGTCGTTTGTTCCTTCCAACCAACAGACCGCTAATATACTAACCAAAAGTTTGGGAAGAAGAACATTTGAATAGTTGAATAGCAAGTTGGACATGATTGATATATATACAGCAACTTGAGGGGGGTGTTGAAACATTTCATAATTATTATTATTTATTTTCTTATTTTAATGGTTAATTATATGTCATTATATTACTTTTAAAATAAAGTTGACTCTTGTATTTTACTCCTATAAAAGGAGCCCCGTTTCTTCATAATAATATAGAACATTATCACGCATATAGTTTTCTAGAGACTCTTACTAATCTTACTAATAAGTGTCTAAGAGCCTAATTCAAGAAAGGAGAATTAGTCACTTTAGTCCCTGGATGGGAAAAGGGTAGTCACTGAATGCAGAGAAATTGCAAAACAGTCCCTGAATGTACACTATGTTGGTCATTTCAAGGACTAAAGTGACTAACGGAGTCTACATTTAGGGACTAAAGTGACTAACAAAGTTTACATTCAGGGACTAAATTCACTAAATTCAGGGATAAATTTTTTATTTTGGGTTCAACATTAAAAATAATAATTTTCAAACTTTTAAAGAATAAACATACAATTTTTTAGAGTAAATTCTTATATTTAATTTTAATTCTTTTTTTTTATATTCAGTACATTCTTTTTTTTTTTTATATTCATAAAGATTGAATTTTTTATGTACAAATACCATTACTAAGTGGGAAAGAGAGTGTGACATTTTCGATTTTGTGTTCGTGGCAGGTGATAATTGGTGGAGTAAAAAATGTCACACAGACAAAAACAATGCCCCAACAGCTCAAACAAGCAACCAACACTATAAAAGGATGATTGGTCGGTCCTTAACAAAGACACTCAAATATCTTTATAGCTAAAGTTTCTGTTGCAAATTGCATTAACTCTCTCTCTCTCTCTCTCTCTCTAAAGTCAAGATAGCCGTTGCACTTTACTCCTCTTGTATTATTAACACTAAGCTAACGTTTCCCTCTTCATCAAGGAATCCAACTCTCTCTCTCTCTCTCTCAATACCCTTTTCTCCTCTTCTCCTCCAACCCGTGTATTCCTCAACAAAATCTAATGAATACCCTTGTTTCAAAATCCATACTTTCTACTCCATCATCAAGCTGTAGAAGCAGTGGCAGTAGCTGTAGCAGCAGTGAGAGCAATGAAAGTTATAACTTATTAGAGCTTCAACGTCTCAATTACGAACCACCACCACCATGCAAATCAGTTTCTCATAGATCATTGGCGATTCTTTCAGAACACGTTGGCTCAGTTTCATGTTTAGCCTTATGTGGAGAGTTCATATTGAGTGCATCACAGGGAAAAGACATCATAGTATGGCAACAACCAGATTTACGGTTGTTTGCGAAATTCGGTCAAGGCGATGGATCTGTCAAAGCACTAGCAACTTTTGGAAACAATGTTTTCACAGCTCATCAAGATAGCAAGATTCGTGTTTGGAAAGTTTCTAGGAGTTCAGAGAATGTGTTCAAGCTCGTTGATACGCTTCCAACAACAAAAGACTATTTGGGGAAATTTATGAAACAAAGTAATTATGTTCAAACTAGGAGACATCACAAGAGGTTGTGGATTGAACATGCTGATAGCATTTCTTGTTTGGTTGTTCATAATGGTTTGATTTATTCAGGGTCATGGGATAAGACACTAAAAGTTTGGAGTGTTTCTGATTTGAAGTGTTTAGAATCTATTAAGGCACATGATGATGCTATTAATGGGTTGGTAGCATGTGAAGGGATTGTTTATTCTGCTTCTGCAGATGGGAAAATTAAGGCATGGGGAAAAGAAGGGAAAAATTTGCATACTTTGAAAGGTGTTTTAGAGGGTCATAGAGACGTTTCTTTTAATTCTGTTGTTGTTTCTGATGATGGAAAATGGGTTTATGGAGGAGGTTCTGATGGTTATGTAATTTGTTATGAAAGAAATTTTGAGAATTGGAAAATGGTATGTGAAACAAAGGCACATGAAATGGCTGTTTTGTGTATGTGTTTGATGGGGGGTTTTTTGTGCACAGGATCAGCAGATAAAAGTATAGGTATTTGGAAAAGAGAGCCTTTTGGTAAAATTTGTAAAGTTGGGGTTATAATTGGACATGAAGGTCCTGTGAAGTGTTTACAAGCTTCATCATCTAATAGAATTGGTGGTGGATTTTTGTTGTATAGTGGGAGCCTTGATAGAAGTGTGAGAGTTTGGTGGGTTCCAAAGTATGATGAAACAAAAGTGGAGGAGAAAAATTCTATAACACTTAGTAGCACATTGAATGGTTCAATTCATCATAATATCTTAGCAACATGTTGATTGAAGGGTTATTAAGAAGAAGCACATGATCTCTTTTTTCTGTGTCTACTGTGCTTCTTTCTTTGATTATTTTTGGAATTTTCTTTGTTTTCCTTGTTTTGATTTTTGGTTTGTACTTGGTGTTTATGCCATTCATTTTTATTTTATTTTTCTATTTTTGTAAGATTTGATTGTAGAAGTATAGTGTGAAATTGGGGGGGGGTTTATAGTTTTAAGTTTTCTAATTTTCTTGGCAAAGAAATTAGGGAGATACAGCATAGAGTGGTTTGATTATACCTTTCTTTCAGAATTCATTTTTATGTTTTCTATACAAAATTGTAACTGTGTCTATTAAGGATTCAATCAATGGAATAATTTATTTTGTTTTGTGGGTTACATGTTACTTTGTGGCTTAATGAGCATGTTACATTTTGTTAGTGTAGACCAATAATTATTAATTACTAGAAAAAGGTCTGCGGCATATTGCACTTTGTTTCCCTATTTTGCGCAGTTAAGAGATCATTTTGTCTCCAAATATCATATTATTATTAGCTCTTCAGCTGCCAAAAGTAAACAACTAAAAATAAAATAATAGAGAAGAAAAAAGATTCTCGTGACAAAGAATTCTGTTATTATTTGATTTTGCGTGACATATTCGTTAGCCAATGATTTATCATATGTAATTAGTTTTTTTTATCTGTCAGAAAATCAATCTCACGTTGACACGTGGCATAAACTTGCACCGTTTTAAGGCTCAACGCCTGAAGTAACACGTCAACTTTGGTATACCGCATCGCATTGAAGCATGCCTCGGCACAAGGACCACCTTACACGTATTCTCTAACCACTCCTTAATCACACGCTACAAAACTCGGAGACAATTATCATTGCACGTGTCTATATAAGAGTGACTTAGCTTCACCTTGAAGGTACGATTCACTTTTCACAACAATTTCTACTCACTCTTTTGGAGTTCCATCACTGACTTGAGTGTTAGAGTACTAACGTGCTTATATGCAACTTTCGTTCCAACGCGAAGACTCGTCACCACCGTACCAAGGGACATTCCGCCACTGTTGCCTCTCTTCCATTCTCACCGGACAGATCAAAGCATATTCATGGTTAATAGAGTCAATGTCACATTTTTTTTTATAAACCAAAAATCAGTTTAAACGAGGCAAGGAGAGAATGAGAAATCACAACTTCATTGCAATCTTCAAGAAATACCTACATTGTCACTCACTCATAATAGTATAAAAATAAGTGGGTGTGTGTTAGCAAGTCCTATAAACATTTGCTAGAATACACCCACTTATTTTTTAGAAAGAGTATTTTAGCAACTAAAAAATGGTTAAATACATCCTAAAGTGTAGCTTGCCAAAACACTTTCACATACAAATTAGTGGGTGCGTTCTAGCAAATCCCTATATATATACATGAGAGTGAATTGTAAGTATATTTCTTATCTTGTAATGGTGTGATCTCTTCATAGGTTGTCTATGTATGGGAAAAAATGAAACACTTACTTAATTGTAGCTTTATTTTTGGGTAAGATTCACTATGATCCTTAAATGTATAACAAGTAGTTACAAATCCATCAATGTATCGAAATTTTAAAATAGTTTATGATTATGCATTTCGTTATTCAAAATAGTCTCTGACGTTAAAATAGTTTCACAATACTGACATTAACTATTTTCATATAAGGACTTTTATGACGATAATTACTTATATGGACTAATATGATAATAAGTAAGTATACTGAGGGACCAATATGACAATATTAACGAAAAATTTTAACGTAAGAGACTCTTTTGACTAACACATGCACAATCAGAGATTACTTTGAAATTTTGGCACATTGAGGAATTAATGTGACTATTCATTACATATTTAGAAACCAAAATAACTATTAAACATTCTCTTTTGAGTTGAAGACAAAGTGACAAGCGCCACATAAAGACAAAGTGACAAGCGCCACATAAATCTTACACACACAACGGCAAAGTTCTAATTTTGAACCCGGATAATCGTGTTTAACCTAATAATATTGACTTAACACTTATAAACTAATTGTAGTTGTATATATATAGGTGTCGAGCAATATATAAGAAACAAAAGTTCAAAATAATCAATGAAATGAAAAATCTTCATTCCAATTAGTGTTTAGGTCGATCAACCAAATCTCTGGACCTATTCCAAAAAATTTGTTATGAAAAGTTTTCAGTCTCTGAATAAAAAATAAATAAATAAAACAATTTCATAATCATTGTAGAATTTTTTTAATTACAACCACTAAATTACTTGCCCTGTGTAATACTAGGAAACAAATCGATAATTATTCTACACTATTCGATAGGTGTATCAACTAAATGGCTATACCAATCCAATAGCTTGAATACGTGGAGCTTAAGAGTAATGATCTAACTACAATGAGTCAATGACATTCTTTAGGCCTAAATTTCAGAATGACCCGTACGTACCTTTCACTTTTAGGTAGAAGACCTGTATGTATATATTCTTTCACCGTCCATTTGGTACAAAGAAACTTAAAGCAACTATGTTTATTTGTTTAAGGTGGTGCTAACAAATGTCCAAAGAACCTTGTTTAAGAAATGGAAAATGTTAACCGGTGCTTTCGGAACACTGATTAAAAACTTAAAAACTGTCTTTTTTGACTTATAATTTTTTCTTTTGGCTTCCTTAACCAGTCCCCCGGGAGCATCGGTTAACATGACCCGAATGAAATTTATAAAATGAAATTTTTTTTTGAAATACAAATTAAATACTTTTAAATTATAACTACATAATTTTTAAGGTAAATGTTATTACTTCCAGATACTTCAACAATATCATATAGAATACTTGGTACTCCCTCCGTTTCAAAATGAGTGTCGATTTAGCCAATTGCACACGGATTAAAAAATGGAATAAAGTACTCAAATGTCATAGCAATTTTACAAAAATAACCTTATTTTGTACGAACAAGACGAACTTAAAGTTGCATTGAAAATTGTGTGAGAGAGAAAAGTTGGAATATTTATTGAGAGTAAAGTTGGAAGAAAAAAATTAAAGTTGTATTAGAAATGTAAAGTGACATTCATTTTGAAACAAATTTTTTTGACTACAGCAACACTCATTTCGAAACGGAGAGAGTAGTATTTTCCTTTATTAGAACCATTGAAAGTCTTAAATCCAGGAAAGTAAGTCATTGCTTTAAATTATTTAGAAAGCCACCATTCACTATCCAGCATGCGGGACGGGACACCTTCATTTTGTAGCGCTCTAGGTTGAACCAATATTTTGGACTCTGAGTTTGGACCACATTAAATTAAGTATTTTATACTCCGCTCCTCCTTTATAAGTTCTCATGTGTTTACTGAAATTGAAATGTACTTCTAAATAAAATAAAAAACTGAAATTCAAATGTTTGATTGTAATTCGTTTTGTCGGTATCTTATTCATTTTACAATCACTAAATTCATTGATTGTAATTCACTATCACTTGCAATTAAAATTGTTGATCCTTCATCATTCTCGTATATTGACCATATATGCAGAAGAAATTAGTTAAGTGGTTAGGATTAATTTTTTTGTTTTTTGAGGGGAGGATTAAGTTTTTAGTTTGTTAATGTACTTCTGACATAAAATTTGTGTTTTGATAGTGTGTATCTGACCATATATGCAGAAGCCTTTTGTTTATTCTCTTTTTTATTTTATTTTATAGATATTCAAAAGGTTAAATATACCATATAGAACTAAAAAAAGTGCTACCTATACCATATTATTTCTACCAACCTTTTGACTTATAGAATATTGCAAGTGTTTGAGACATGTGAAATAAAATCAGGCAATCATGTTACGCAAGGAGTAATAAAATGTGAAAGTAATGCAGGTGCCGCCAACCTTTCGAACAAATTTGAAAGTCACCTATTTTATAAATGTTTGAATAAATATCTACTCCCTCTATCACAATAAAAAAATAAATAAAGTTTGTCCCAAAATAATACTAGTACTATATCATTTTCAACTTTTATTAAACTAATAGGTAATTTGAGCTTTATGATAAAATTTAATAACAAGAGGGAGGACCAAACCAAAATCCTTTTAAAAAATAATAACAACGAAAATAAATCTATGAAAATAAAAATTAGGTAACCCAAATCGGTAAAAAAACCATTTATAGTTTCTGCCACTCACCCATTTATAGTTTCTTCTTAATTTGTATTAAATAACGAAATGTGTGTATCCCATAAACAAACACATGAATAATTATTGGGAACTATGGGAATTTTTTAAGAAGTCCAAAAATAAGAGTTAATCCAAGCTGCATGCAATTATGCCAACGATTTCAGAAGCGAATTGGAATGGTGCACTAGAGGAGTCGCTTTCTAACCACAACCTGGACCAATTGTGGCTAGCGGCATATTCTATAGCAAGCATAAGACCTGTGAGCTCCGCCTCAAAAACCGTCCCTACACCGATGTTGCTAGAAAAACTGCCGAGGAAGGCACCGGTGTGATCTCTAAAAAGGCCGCCACAAGAAGAATTAGAACCAATAACAGAACCATCAGTGTTCGCCTTCACCCAGGTGATGGAAGGGGGCTGCCAATTAACTGGAACAATATCTCTGACACGCCGGTAGGATGGGGGAATCCGAAGACTGTTGAGAAGAGCAACATCATCGACAACACAGTTGCCCGTAGAATGTAGACCAGACATAGTCACCAAAGTGGAAATTTTCTCGAAAGTGTGATGTAAGCTAATTGGAGAGGAGTTGAACCTGATTGCATTTCTAGCCAACCAAATAGTGTGTACTGTGTGGACCATAGCAGCTGCGAAAACATCCGTCACTTGCGAACTGCATCTATGCGGGATGCAAGTAAGAAGCGAAGAGAAGGACAACAGTGAGAAGGAGCAATTTAATTTCCCACCCAACCATCTCC
>Ga0228710_1011599_pt1 | contig 11304 bp, 5 predicted proteins | sample MedpolnodulmetaG_FD_177995 | JGI IMG/M metagenome (GOLD analysis project Ga0228710, IMG submission 177995) | Root nodule microbial communities from Medicago polymorpha collected in Santa Monica, California, United States - pink nodules | ecosystem: Host-associated > Plants > Roots > Nodule... | reverse complement strand
TTTAAACTAATATCTTAACCAAGAACATTCTTGAGTATATAAACTTGATCTAAAAGTTTCAGGAATAATTTTAAAAAGGGGTCACAATTCAAACCCCCCCTTTCTTGTGACTATTATTGCTACTTCAGTTTAAACACCGGACCTTGCATATTTTATGCATTGTCCCAACTAACTGAGGTTAGCTCACGAGGACAATGATCATATACGTTTAAAAGAATACATGTTGACCTCAATGTTTCATACATCATGTTCATGCCAATGAAAGATGTATTTTGTCACAAAAAAAGTTGTCTAGTTCTAACATTTGTGTTATTTGATCATAGTTTCATTGATGGCGATCATTGCTATCAATTAGGAGAGATTTGATTTAAGTTCCAACTTGTTAGCATTTTTTTTCTTCTTCCAACAAATGCTCTAAGATCATTTTTAAGGAACCCATAAATAGAAAATTTATGTTGAAAATACAAGTCAAACACATATAAAAATCATAACTACACAATTTCCAAGGTAAAAGTTATTAGTTTTGGATGCTTAAACAATGTCACAAGGGCATTTGTTAGCATTTTCTATAGTGTTTTTATGTCAAAAATATTAAGAAAAACACGGAGTTTTAATAATTCTTTAATGACATGTATTTTCTTTAACCAAAAAGTAGCTAGCAAAGAGCTAGGCTACCAAAATATATTAAAGAAGAGAAAGCAAAAACAAAGGAGGGGGACATAAAGTCAAAACCTCCTTAGAATTTAACAAACAAACTCACACATTCCTGATATATTTTTAGCTAAGGATGCTTTAATACAATTGGGAGCACTTAAACAGACCATAAGATGATTAAGGGATAAGCCTAATTAAGTTAGCTAAAGGGTCAGCACAACTGTTTCCTTCCCTAAACACATGGGTAGCCAGAAAGTTCATTGATGATACAGTGTGCATACAATTCTCCCAATGATTTCTTCACCTCCAAGGAACCAAAGATTTGTTCTTTATAGCATTTATGACCAATGCAGAGTCACATTCAAGCCAGAGGTTACTCTATTCATGTTGTTTAGCTTTGGAGGGGTTTCCAAAGAACTTCAATGATCTGAGGAGCTTTGGGAGGATGAAGAGTAACATTAAATTTCTTTAAAATAACAAAATCTGAAATACTTGCTTTTGAAAGATTTCCACAAAGAGTTGTATTAGATATCACTGTGGCAAGAGAACTTTTTCAATGAATTTTCTTGTTTCTAAATCTCATTTGATTTCTTGCAAACCAAACTGAGTTGATGATGTTGATCATAGTTGAAGTAATCACAATTTTGCATTGAGGATTATTACAAATGGACCACATATCTTGTAAGGATTGGAAATGAAGAGTTACATATAGCATATATGCAAACCAACACCAAAGGTTTACTGCATAAATGCATTCAAAAAATTGATGGAAAAATGATTGTTCATGATTGAAGCATAGAGAGCACATAGATAGCAGAAAGGTTTTCACCAGTTGGAAGTTTGCCTAACATTAATCTCCAGAAAGTCTTTAGACCAAAGAGTTTTGGCCCATCAAACTTTTGGATAATGTTGTTTTTTGAAATCATAGGCTTCTTTCAAAGATAATTCACGTGAAGTGATGTGTTTCCAAATCAACCTATCTTCTTGACATTGAGTAGGAATGGTTGCTTGAGAAACAAGTAATCTCGGATTTGGAACTAACTGGATCACCTCTGCAGGGATTGAATGAGTGACTCTCCACACCAAAGATCTTGCAAAAAATCTATATGTTTACCATCCTCAATAATCCAACTGGTGTTGTCCTTAATAACAAAGTATTCAGCTTTTACCCCACTCCATATTGAAGAAAAGATGTGATGATTGATACAAGATGAATTCCTTAAAACCCTGCTCCTTAAAAGAATATCCCATTGTTCCTGAGATTGCAAAACCTCTCTCCTCATAATCAACACAAACTTTCTTCCATGCTACTATAACCATTTTCTTTTTGCTAATATCACCACTCTATTATGAAGTTTTTTTATCCATTTATGTATTTCTCTAAGAAGACTTGTTAGCCAAAAATAGATAAACATTGTGTGTATCAACATGGATTGCACCACATACTTTACCAATTGAACCCTCATTTAATGACATGTATTTGTCTTATGTATGAATTTTATTATTTTCTAACGATACTTTTTAGAGACGAGTTTGCATAAAATAACATCAAAACAATGAAGAGACATCCAAAAATAATGAAGTTCACAAGTAACAATTTATCACTCTTAAAAATGAACACAAAAATGACAAGAAAAGGAATGGGGTTACTATGCCAATTTCCTAGTTATTTGTTTTCTTAAGTTTAGAGTAGTTGGAAGTGGATGGAGACATTAGATTAATGTTTTTCAAAGTATGATTAATATGAGCAAATTAAATGACTTTTTTTTTGTTGATCAATGACATGTTTATAAATATAAAAAGCTGATGTCATAATTCCATTCATGCAATTTATCTAATGTGCTTGGCCACCCATAACACTAATATACAACACGCATATGACACTGCAACGACACTCATCTAACCTAATTCTATTCTTTCCCTGCCTCCCACTTTCTCCTTAAACCAATCCAATATCTTCAAAAGATCAAATAGATTAACAAAATTGTACTTTAATCACTTTCCTATTTTAGTATAAAGCTGGCTATCACTATCCTCAAGTCATTCCAAATAACTTAAGTCCCATGTAAAATAAAGACAAAATTTGAAATAAGTTTATAAAGAGAGATATATTTTACCTTATAAACCGATTTTATAAAAATAAGTTCGACAATATAAAAATTCAATAGTACCATGTATAGATGACAAAGCTCCTTTTTAAAAGTTTTAGGATCTATATCATTTCAAGATTTGAACTCTAGATTTCTAATTAATCTTTAAAATGGATGCGTAATTGCAACTTGAGACCACTAATCCCTATCTCTTCCTAAGAATTTAATTAGGATTTTATATGTGATTATAAAGGCATGATTTATAACAAATCGCCGTCTTTGAAGATTTTTTCTTACTTTGTAGAAGAAAACAATATTCGATGATGATGAAAGGAATTAAGAAGGGAACATGATAATATATCTTAGAAAACAAAATAATGAAAAGGGAGGAATATGGTGCTGAGATATTGTGCAATATTGCATGATAGCTGTGCTCTATGATATGTAATGTACCTAATATTTTGCTAGGATTTCCAATATATAATGAGTACTCGTTTCATCTCACCATCTTAGGATAGTTCTAACAATATGGGGATATATGTTTTGCCTGAATTGTATATATATGCCCCACTATGTTATAAGTCTCCCAAAGGGTGAACGACACCAAGGCTCAATTATTATGTACTTTTATTTACCATAAGGCTCAATTATTATGTACTAGCACCACTATTATATTATATATATTTGATTTGAATCATTTCAATTTCTTTTCTTTTTTATGAAGGAATCATTTCAATTGCCAAAAAAAAAAAAAGTTTTAATTGGGGGCGTGACACATGGATTATTTATCCCCAATAAGGTTAAATATTTATCTATAATACATGCAATTGATTGTACCTTGTAAGGAAGATGCTTTCTTTGTTGAATGACCTTGTAAGGAAGAGGTGGATGTTGTGAAAAAAATACAAAATATGAGAGGGAGAATAAAAATACCAAAGGGAAAAATGTTTCCTAAAAATCAAATAAATATTTTCAATTTTATAAATTACAGATATTATATTATTTTCATCTATTTTATTTTCAATATGAGAGGATTATTTTATTGTAGAATCTACACTTTTTTTCATGGTCAAACTATTAAATTGTGAGGGGGCACAATAAAAAACTAATCCACCTATATTGAGAAGAAACAAAGAAATAGATAATTGTGTTAGCTAATCTATATGCTGATGTGTTAGCTAATTTTTATTGTTCGTTGAGGTTTGATATTGTTTTCATGATGCTTGCCAGATTTAATTCAGTCATTTGGTAATAGTTGATATTGTTTTTATGATGCTTGCCAGATTTAATTCAGTCATTTGGTAATAATTGATGTAATGAGAATTTTTATCCGTGTATTATTGTTGTGTGGTCTTTTCCTAGGCTTAGACTCTCTTTGTAATAAAAAAATTGATAATATATAACCAAATGGATAAAAATAGCCTCTATTGTATAATAGTTAATTAATTATATAATATTTGATCGATTTTGTTTATCTTACTTTTATCTATTAACATTATTTTTTACAATTTATTACTCACAGTAGGTAAATGCATAAAAATATTTTTACTTTTAATTTTTTATTAATAAAATATTATTTTTTAATTAGTATAGTAAAAAATCATGGTTCATTAATATGAATGACATTTTCCTTTTTTTTTATATTGTAATTATCTTTATTTTATATTTTCAAATTTTAGTTAATTACAATGAAATTGTTAGTTAGCCACATATATCTTATTGTTTCGTGCTTGTAATTGAAGCAAGTCTCACAAATTGTAAGATGAACTTTTTATTTGTACTTTTCTATGGCACTCCTTATGCTAGTCTAGTCATATATTTTAATTAATTTTTTGGCTTTTTTGGGAAGAAAAAAAAATACAACTTTGGTTGTTTCTTTCTGCTGCAACTTGCAAGCCAAGAGAAAACCAAACTGGAAAGTTTAATCAATTGAAAACAGTTTGATTCCTTTAAATCAATAATTATATACATAAAAAAAATGGAATCAAATACTAGCAGTAGTTGCATCTCCGCAAACTGCAAATACAGTTCGAATTGTACAAGTGCCCACACATGAGACAATAGAAAGAGACACGTTGTTTAAGAAAACAAACATCGAATCAAATGAAATTGCCTTGCCCGGCATAATTCCATGGTCTTTTTATAATATATCTTTTTCGTCGGACAAATGTGTTTAACACAATCACGTTGAATCATCGTAATTTTACTTATGGTAACGTACTGCCACGTTTCTGACAAACACATTGGGATACGAGGCATGTATCAATACAAACAATTGGTAGCGAAATGCATATGCACATTAATTCTTTTATACACATGGCAAGTTAATTAATGTAATTATGATCGATAATTAACATGCTACGGTGGGGTCACGGTGGTTTGGACGGTGGCCTCTCTATGCTAACAATAATCTCTTCTAGCCGCAAATGCTGACACGGGCAAGGCATGGCTATAAACTTCGGTACCTCATCCCCTGGCATCAACACCGTCACACTCTGCCCCTTCTTTTCCCCCTCCATTTCCTATCCACCAACAAACAAAATTGTAAATTCAAATTAGTTACAACAATAGTCACAAAGCGCGAATTTAGTGCTAAAAGCTTGACATTGACAGTGTAAGACAAAAAATGATCATACAGTTGTAAAATAGTCATTAGAATCATTTGAATTTATTATAATTTTCTCTTGTTTATTATATTTTAAAAAAAAAAATAGTTAAGACTTAAACAACTAGAGCTCTTTGGTGAGACAAAAATTATATATGCATCGTAAACCAATTTTATAATTTCAAATTATGAATGTGTTACTAAAATTATGAAAAAGTAAGCATAGATGAAGAAAGAGTGAAATTATTTACCGTGGAGTGAGATTTGGACTTGGAAGGTGAGGATTGGGTATGTGCTTGTGCAGCCTCAAGATCAGAGAGAGATTGATGAAGTGAACGGAACTTTTCCCAGTGGTAGCAACATGAGAAGATACCACTTAAGCTGAATATGATGAGCAAGAGGAGAGCAGTACCTAGTGGGAAACCAAGGGACGGTCGAGATGTGTCTACTTGAGGTGGGGAAAGATCTGGGCTCTCCATCATCATATACCTTTGATAAGCTCTTATAACTTGCTTGTTCTGATGTTGGTGTTGGTGTTGTTCTTCTTAAAATACTATTACTCATATATGTATGTGCGTAGTTGAGGAAATTAAGGAAGGATTAACTATAACTTATGAGATATGATTCATATGAATAGAATGAAGTGAAATAGAAAGGGTGGCAAGCAAATGGGAAAGGATTGTGTAGTTGGTGAAGTGTTGCGGGAAAGGAAAGTAGGCGTGGGATATTTAAACACTTAGGAGAGTGTATCAACAAAAGAAAAGGAGCAAGTTGAGGAAAGTAAAGAAACTTTCATGTGTGTTTTTGAAATATTTCCAAAGTTATGAGTCTCAAGATGATTTTGTTAACTTTACATATTTTATATACTAATATTAGATATAGACTTGTAAAATAAGCTAGTATATTTTTATTTGGAATGTCAAAATTTTATTAATAAGGAGAAAGGTATAAAGAGTATTGACCTACATCCTGGAAAAAGTACAAGGGGTACTCGACCCGTAAACAACCTATTCAATAATTAAGACAAACAAAACGGATTTGAAAATCACTCGTAATACATTCAATGTCCCCTTTTTTCCTAGCTAGGAACCACCTACAAGAGGTTGATTTTATACCCTCCACAATTTTTTCCACCTCACAACAATTCAAAGAGAAAACAAAGTAATTTCTAGCTTCCCAAATCTTTCACATTGTGGCTTGCCAAATAAATGTTAACCCCTTCCAATGCTTTTTGTTTGAGGACGAGTTTGCAAAGTAGTCAAATAGATAAATAACATTTTCGGGTAAAATCATTCTGTTTCAATCCACTTAAAGTTTAAGTACCAAACCCTTCCGAGAAAGCTGTATCGATAAAACAAATTATCCTTTGCTTCAAGAGTCTTCAGACACCACACACAATTCGGACTTGCTCCGTCCAACAACACCCCTTCTAGATAAATTTCCTTGAGTTGGTTTGGGACATCAAATGAAGTAGAGTTGAACATATAGTTGAATTTTTCCGCTAACAGACGCTATATTTAAATTTTAAGTTTAGACTTCATCACTTGGTTTAGTATAAAAAAAAAGTCTTATTGACAAAAAAATCTCACATTGTAACTTTTTCCCTTGAAATGCATCTCAGATGTCCTCGACAGTATTTTTCTTTCAGGAAAATATCTTTCTTTTTTTAAGATAAAGAAAATATCTAAGACCATCTTGCAAAAGAAGTATTATTTTAAGAATTGGTCCCACATAATTTTTTTTGTTTAATGATGTAAAGTTAGTGGAACCCATTTAAGTATTTTTCATGGGAGTCCATGTTAGTGAATTGTCATTAGAGTCATTGAGTCTTCAATATATATTTTTATTAAAAAATTATAAATAAGTGACGTGTACATGTGAGGTTCATTTAAGAAGTCTCTGTTAAGAACTACCATTGTGGAAGCTCAAATTTAACAAAAAGAGGGTTAAATTTTCAACGAAAATATTGCACCAGAATGTCATGTCCGGAAAATGGTACGGTAGGTTAGTGGGCTCACTGATCTTTGGCTTGCAATGGAGGTGACGAAACATCCACTTATTGGAACGTCGAATTTGGAGATATATGAATCATGAAGTTAAAGAAATACTATATTTTCCATTAAAATAATTATTATAATAAAAAAAAGATAAAAAAAAAAACTATAAAAATAATGTTGAAAGAAAATAAGAGTGAAAAAGCAGACGTATAGACTTGTAATATTGTAATTGTGGTAATCAAGAGATCGAAGAAAACTTTTCTTTATGTCAAAATAACACTTTGAGTTATGATTTTCACCAATATGGGACCTTTGAGTTAGAAAATATAATTTATCAATGTGAATGGTGAATTACTTGAAATAAGTTGATTATAAAATCTAAATGATAAAAAGCAATAAGATGGAATTGATTCATCTGGTGAATCTTGTGCTGATGATAATTGCACATTTTCAATGTAAATGTAAGATCTATAATTTTGTTAAAAAAATCTTATTCAAAAATCTAATTTTTACATGGAAAGGAATATGTTCTTTCACACTAACAAAAGTTCTTTAGAGTAGAAACAAAAACTGGATAACCATACAACAAGATGGGCAATACTTTCCTAGTATCCAACTTGTTGCTATGACAAGTAGTTCCAGCTGAAAAGTGTGAACTAAAAGAAATAAGTCACGTCTCAAATGGATATGTCGTGTGAAGTTCAAAGACTTACCTTAATTGGGTGCTCAACAGCATAAGAAATTAAATCCTTTATATTCTAACTTTAGAGAACTTGCACATTTCAAAAAGACAAATTAGAAACATTGTTTTTTTAAGTAGTTTATTGGTCAGAATTTCATATCTTAAAATGAATAAGCGGAGAATTTTAGATTCAAATTTTGAACCCTGCATATTGTTAGATTTCTATCAACATGGGATATAAAAATTGCTTATTAACTAGTATGATTTTATTTATGTTTGGTTCGTAAAATTTAACTATTCCGACTTTTACTCAAATAACAACTTGAGTATTTCAAATGGCAAACTAACAACCAAAACAAACTATGCCAATGACATATGGTACTAATGCACTCTTCATTAGGCCATTAATCACATTGAGAATTGAATTTAGGCATTAGTGTGCAGCCTTATCCAAAGCTGGAGAAGTATATAACATGTGCAAGTTGATTGACTCTTTTCCCAAATTGGACAACAATGCTTCGTAGGCAAAGAGCGTCTTCCCAAGTTGATTGACTTGTTAATTACTATGTTTGTAAACTCAATTTTGAATTTCTAGCGGATAATTTTTAGTTATAAATTCATGCAATCAAAGCAATGTAGCATTGGGGACCATTGAGCACAAAGTGAAGTAGAGGACATTCGTGTACAACTTTTAAAATTCATAGGTCAATGTAAAATCTGTACTTGAGCATCTATGTGATAAATTTGTGCTGTCTCGCAATGAACAAGCAAGCAAAATGGTTTTGTGATAAGTCTTGGTCCCTTACTATATGATGTATCTTTCGATAATTGGGACCATTCCAGTGGCTAGATAATTATCATGCCATAGAATCAAAGCAGTATACGATACTTCCACTATATTCAATTAATCCCTTTCACTAATATATATTTGTCACTTGTTTAATATTCAACGTACTTTTTATAAATCCAGTCTTTGATGGTTCAATTGTATTTTTATACCTGCAAGTAGACTGCAATTGAAATCAGATAATATATTTAAATTTCATCAAGACCTCTTTTTTTTTCCTGAGTGCTGTGCCCGCTGATTTGATCAAGATTTTTATGAGATTAGGGTATCGACATGTTTAAACTTTCCACCCAATTAATATGTGTAATGATTAAGTGACTTGCAGTGCAAATTTATAAACTTATCTTTCACTTCATACCGGCTCTGACCCTTATTTTCTAAGTAGGTATAACATTCAAATAGATGCAACGAAAAACTCTTGAGTAGATTAAAATTTTGGAAAAGTCTGGTGGTTAGAAATTCATTTTTTAAAGGTGAATAAATGAAGAATTCGAGATTTAAACTATGACCTCTGCATAATGCAATGTCCTTACCAATTGAACTAAGCAAACTAGAATGCACAAAATTTTGTACAAAGACACCACGTCTAAGATTTTCTTGATTACAAAAATACTTAGACACCACGTCTAAGATTTCCTTCCTCTCCTTGAGGACTTTCTTTAATCCAACATGATTAAGAGTTTATATGATGTTTGTTTACACTTGAGACTCAAAGAACGGTAAACAATTTTAAGCGCATTACAAAAGACTTTGTGTCTTGATAATATTTCTAAACACTTAGAAGTTTTAAGATAGAAGTTTGTAAGAATTTTTCTATGTGTGTTTACGCTAAGAATTGATCAAAGTTATGGCACAGTTAATAGCATATTATTCTTCATATTTCTTCAAATTCTCAAGGTCCTATTATTGGAGATTTGAATAGAGCCGTTCTTTGAAGAAGTGTTAGCTCATCAAGCTTTCTTGAGAAGTTTTCTTCAGATTCAAAATCTTTGTCATTTAAAGAGTTATTCATTGAAAGGTACTTCAGAGTTTATTTGCTTCTTATGGAATTATCCATTCCATCCAATTTGTCTTTCTCAAAGACTTATTTGTTGTTGTAAAGTGTCTTCTTTTAATTCACTAAGGAAAGGTATTTTTGACGTATGGACAGTGACAGTTCTTCAGAACATACAAAACTTGGTTAGATGTTCATTAGAGCATTGACCATTGACTTGATTCTTCAAATCAGAGCTTCGTCTTCAAAACTTGATGCATACTTGATCATAGCTTTGACTTTTTGTTGACCATCTTCATATCAGAGCTTTGTCGTCGGAGCTTCTCTTGAGTATCAAAATTGCATTTCTTTGTTTAGTGTGTTGACTTTCAGAGTCAGAGCGTTGACTACAGAGTCAGATTTCAATTTTATAGTCATGGACACTTGAACAAACTTTAAAGTATCCAATTGTTCTTTATACATTGTTATCATCAAAATCTTAGAAATATTGTTCTAGAATCCATCTTGGTTCAACGAATATTACTTTATTGTTCAAAGGTAAACCTCTTTAATGAAGAAACAAGAGGCGACAACTAATTAGGTTATGAAGTAATACCAAATTTGTTCTTACTTCACTTATTCTTTTAATTTTGTATTGATTTTATGGTTACTTAATTCTCATTGAAAATGTATTTAAAAAATATAAGAAAGTTTTTTAAAAACGATTTTCAGAAGAGATTTTAAGGTCAAACAACTTAAACCCTTCATTTCTAATGTTTTATTGCATATTCAATTGATATCTAAGCTAGGATCTTTTATTTAGCACTTTATCTTATGAGAGTATATATTTTATACTTTGGAAAACACATCTTATACAATGAGGTTTTTCTCAATGAAACTCTCATTAACCTGATTCCCCAATATCTGTCAACCACGACATTTGTTGAGTCTTGATAAATTAGGGGAGCTCCTATGACCTAACGTATTCTCAACTCTTCAAAGCCTTTAAACTAGTCGGAAAAAAAACATTATTTTATACAACAGCTACGACCTTCGAGGTTTCAACAAATCGATATGCCGACGTTGGTGATTCTTCGACTTGCTCGTGACATTTGGTAGAAAGAAGGTGAAGAAACCTGTGAAGAAGAATTTTTTTTAACATTAGACTGTAAATAGATTTATAATTGTATCACCGGAAGACCCATTATAGGAAAACTCTATATTATTTCTTCAATTGTTCACCTCAAAATGCCACTAACGAGGTCTCTACATTAAAAACCAATATGAAGATATTCCAATTTTCTTTCTTAGACTCTGAAGAATGTTAAGATGTGTTGGAGTAAGCCCTAATAGCCAATCTATATTGATTGGGTTTGGCTTTGTATCATGATATTGATATAAATATATATTGTGAATATATAAATAATAAGGCATTTCTTTATTGATTTTGTTTTGT